>Ga0181523_10000200_pt1 | contig 65564 bp, 60 predicted proteins | sample PEATcosm2014_Bin_43_FD_119752 | JGI IMG/M metagenome (GOLD analysis project Ga0181523, IMG submission 119752) | Peatland microbial communities from MTU Mesocosm Facility, Houghton, MI, USA - PEATcosm2014_Bin05_30_metaG | ecosystem: Environmental > Terrestrial > Soil > Wetlands > Peat | place... | reverse complement strand
GAGACCACCCCCGGTGCGGCCATCGTCAACCAAACCTTTGCCAAAACTTTCTTCAACGCAGAAGATCCGGTAGGGAAGTACTTTGAGGAAGTCTATGATGACGGACCACGCGAACGCTTCCTCGTCGTCGGCCTCGCCCGCGACGCCAGCTATCGCAGAATCCGCGAATCGATCTTGCCCGCTGCTTACGTCCCCTTCCATGCTGTCGACAATGCCGGCGTTCCCATCAACAAAAAAGGTGCCACATTCCTTGTTCGCACGGCCTCGGCCAATCCTCTCGCTCTCGCTTCCACTCTTCGCCAAACCGTCTCGCAAGACCGCGCTGAATTTCGCGTCAGTAACGTCCGCAGTCAGCAAGAAATCATCCAAGCCCAAACCGTTCGCGAGCGGCTCCTCGCCACTCTCGCTTCGTTTTTTTCCGTCGTCGCCCTCCTCCTCGCTGCCGTCGGCCTCTACGGTGTTCTTCACCATTCCGTCATTCAACGCCGCCGCGAAATCGCCATCCGTTTAGCCGTAGGTGCACAAGCCCCGGCCATCGCGCGTTTAGTCACACTTCCCCTCTTCGTCGCCATCCTCACAGGCGGCACAACGGGCTTGACCGTAGGCCTTCTCTCCGTCGGCTACCTGGAGGAACTCTTCTACCAGGTCCGCCCGACCGATCTGTCCATGCTGGCTTTCCCCTCACTAGCCATTCTGGCCGCCGCCTCTCTAGCCGCCCTTCCCGCCGTCCTTCGCGCGGCCCGCACGGACCCCGCCAAAATCCTCCGATCGGAATGAACTCATGCCCTCCAGAGCGCAATCACAACTCTAGCTCTACGGCGTCCTCGCCTTCGATCCCTGTACTCTCCTTGTGGCTCCCATCGCGCTGCTCTGCGCCGGACGATTCGCGTGCTATTTACCAACGCGCCGAACCACCCGCGTCGACCCCATCATCGCCCACCGCTACGAGTGGCCTGTGTCCCCCCGCGCGTCCCTCTGTCCATTGCGCCAAACGTCGCCCATCCCGGGTAGCGCCGGTAGCTTGCCGGCTCCTACCCCTCCCCTGCCATATTCCAATTTCTGTTTTCCCTCCCAATGGCATCAAACTTTTCCATCCGGCCTGCGTATATATCATGGGAGGCTTCCTGTGGCGTTCCCACACAAACTCATGCTATTCTCCTGTGGTCATTGCACAGGAGGCGCCCATGTCTGACTCCAAGCTCGATCTTCTCCAAGGCACTCTCGACCTCATGGTCCTGCAAACTCTTGCAACCATTGGCCCTCTTCATGGCTACGGCATCGCCCGCCGCATCGAGCAAGTCAGCGGTAATGAGGTTCTCCTGAACCAGGGCACCATTTATGCCTCGCTCGTTCGCCTCCAGCAGCGCGGCTGGATCTCTGCCGAGTGGGGTACCTCCGACAACAACCGCAAAGCCAAGTTCTACTCCATCACAAAGCGTGGCCGTAAACAGCTCACCGAAGACGCGGCCTACTGGCAGCGCCTCTCAATCGTCATGAGCCGCGTTCTCTCCCTGCCGGAATCTGAGGAGGGAGCTAAATTGTGATCTCCCCTCTGCGCCAGTACTTTTTCCGTTTGGTCTCCCTGTTCCGTCGCGACGAGCTCGACCGCGATCTCGAAGCCGAAATGTCCGCCCATCTCGACTTGGCCATGGAAGAGAATCTTCAAGCCGGCATGTCCCCGCAAGAAGCTCGACGCCAGGCCCTCGCCCAGTTCGGCGGTACGCAGCAAGCCAAGGAAAATCATCGCGACTCGCGGAGCCTCCCCATGGTTGAAACTCTCTTGCAAGATCTTCGCTACAGCTTCCGCACCCTTCGCAAGGACCGTTCCTTCACCACCATCGCCATCTTGATCCTCGCTCTCGGCATCGGCGCCAATATCGTCGTCTTCAGTGTTGTGAACACGCTTCTGCTACGACCGCTCCCCTTCGCCCATTCCGACCAACTCGTCTGGTTCGCAGGCAATCACGGCGCAGGCGGCTTGTCCGACGTCACCTACAATGTCGGCTCCTATGAAGAATTCGCTCGCCACGCGCAATCCTTCGAGGAAGTTACTTGCTACCAAGCCTTCTGGGGCAGCTCTGAGTTCAACATGACCGGCCATGGCGATCCCCAGCACATTCAAGCCGTCATGGTAGCCAACAATTTCTTTCACACTCTCGGCATCACCCCTATCGTGGGCCGCACCTTTCTTGCTGCCGAACACCAGAAGGGCGCCGCCCCGGTCGCTCTTCTCACCTACCCCTTTTGGCAGCAGCAATTCGCGGGTGATCCCCTTATCCTCGGCCGCACCGTCAATTTCGACAATCAAACAGTCACCATCGTTGGGGTTCTTCCTAGGACCTTCGATTTCGCCTCTGTCTTTTCCCCCGGCCTTCGGGTCGATTTCTTTATCCCTGCGTACATGGATCAAGTCCGCACTTGGGGCAACACCGTTGCCATCGTCGCTCGTCTCAAGCCCGGTGTCACACTCGCCCAAGCCCAGGCCGAGTCCAACGTCCTTTCCCCCCAATTTCGCGCCGCGCATCCGAATCCCGACTGGTTCATGGAATACCAGGCAGACCTCTCCTACTTAAAGGACTACGTCACCGGCAAACTACGCCGCTCTCTCTTTGTCCTCTGGGGTGCTGTAGGCCTGATTCTTCTCATCGTCTGTGTGAATCTCTCCAATCTCTTGCTCGCGCGCATCGCTTCCCGCAGCAAAGAATTCGCCATGCGCACCGCACTCGGCGCCAGTCGCGCCCGCCTGATTCGTCAACTCGTCACCGAATCCCTCGTCCTTTCCGCGATCGGTGCCGTGTTTGGGGTCGCGCTCGCATTCGGAGCAGTTTCTTATCTCGCCCATCAAGGTTCCATTGCACTTCCGCTCCTCAATAGCATCCGCGTAGATGGCGCCGCTCTTGTCTGGACTCTCCTCATCACTCTTCTGGTCGGCATTGTGTTCGGTTTTGCTCCAGGCTTGGTCGTCTCCGGTGGCAATCCACAGGAGACACTCAAGGACGCCGGCCGTGGTTCGAGGGAAGGTCGAGGCCACGGCCGTATGCGTTCCACCCTCGTCGTCACAGAAGTCGCCCTCGCCTGCGTTCTCCTCGTCGGCTCCGGCTTGCTCCTTCGCAGTTTTCTCCGCGTCCTCGATGTCGATCTGGGCTTCGAGCCCAGCCACGCCGCTGTCGTCGACATCAATTACGATGCCGGTCCGAAAGGCGAGAAAATCGGTTCATCGCTTCAGGAAATTGTTTCGGCCGTGAAAGCGATTCCCGGCGTCGAAGCTGCTGGTGTTGCGGACATGCTTCCGCTCGACCGCGACCGCGGTTGGGGCCTCCTAAATCCTTCGCGCGAATACGGCAAGGGCGAGGACCAAGGCGCCATCGTGCGCATCGTTACTCCCGGCTACCTCGATAGCATGGGCATTCGCCTCCTCGAAGGCCGCGATATCTCTTGGCAGGACACCCTCAACAAAGAACCCGTCGTGGTCATCAATCAATCTGCCGCTCGCCGCCACTGGCCCGGACAATCTCCCATCGGTCGGGACGCCCGCGGCTTCGACGATAAGCCGGGCCGCGTCATCGGCGTTGTCTCCGACGTGCATGTCACCAGCCTCGAGTCTTCTCCCGGTTCTGAAATCTATCTCCCCGTCTTCTACGGTCCTGAGGGGGCCCGACTGGTGGTCCGTTCCAAACTTCCTCCCGATGTGCTCACCGCCTCCATCGTGCCAGTCCTGCGCCATCTCAATCCCGCACAGCCCAATAACACCTTCCGGCCGGTGCAAACTCTCGTTGACCACTCCGTTTCCCCGCGCAAATTTTTCGTCTGCTTGGTCGCCATTTTCGCCACTCTCGGCCTGGTGCTCGCCGCTCTCGGCATCTACGGCGTCATCTCCTATTCCGTCACGCGCCAGACTCAGGAAATCGGTATCCGCATGGCCCTCGGTGCTACTCCCGGCATCGTCCAACGTAGCGTCCTCGCGCGCACTCTAAAACTCGCACTCATCGGCATCGCCGTCGGGGCCGTCGCTTCTTTCGCCGCATCCAAAGTCATCTCCTCGCTTCTGTTCCACACCGAGCCCAACGATCCCACCACGTTCGTGGGCGTGATCTTCCTCCTCGTCCTCGTCGCCCTTCTCGCGGGTTATTTTCCAGCACTGCGGGCCACGCGCATCGATCCCGTCACCGCCCTGAGGAGCGAGTGAAGAATGAAAAGAAACACGCACAGAGCGAATGCGTTCCTCTGGCCCATCCTGCTGCAGAGGTTCTCAGAGGCAGGGAAGTACTCCGTTTCGATCCTCGCCCTGGGAGCTAAACGATGATCGACCGCCTCCGCCAAGTCCTTCTCCGTTTCAGCGGTCGCGTTCCATGCGATACGACCCTAGTCGTTCCGGCTAAGTTGGCAGAATCCCAGTTCCAGGACGTTCTTCGCGGCAATACCCTCACCCTTGACCCTGACATCCCTATCAGCGAAGTTAAACCTATGCGCACGGTTGTCTCTGCATCCCTTATGACTCCTCCTTGCGCCACGATTTTCTCTGTCCCGTTGGCCCTCATCCTCGGCTTGATCGGCGTTTGCGGAGTTTTCGCTTTTTTTGTATCAACACACACTCGGAAGATGGGCATCCGTCTGGCAGGGGGTACCTTGCCCGGGGATGTTCTCTGGCTCATCCTGAAGGAAGAAGCACGTTTCTGCCTCATCGGGGTGCCCCTCGGCCTGGCGTCTGCTTTGGTTTTCACTGGCTTTTTGTCCCGTGAGCTCGACGGTGTATCTCCTGCCGAGCCCGTCACCTTCGTGTCGGCTGCTTCGGTAAGGACGGTTGCCACTGTTCTGGCCTGTTATGTTGCAACGAACGCGCCGCGCCATTGGGGTTGACCCGTTGACCGCAGTGCGCTACGAGTAAGTAGGAAAACTATGGATATACAACGACCATCTAACGCACGCGCTAAAAGGCTCCGTCTCATTCTGTTTGTCGCTATCGCCGTTGTCTCTCTCGCCGGCGTCACCTACGGGGTTTCGCGGCTACGCCCCGCCGCCCCTTCGGTCGACAAAGCCACCATCTGGACCGACGAGGTAAAGCGCGGCCCCATGATTCGCGACGTTCGTGGCATCGGCACTCTCGTTCCGGAAGACATTCGCTGGATCGCCGCGCAAACCGACTCTCGCGTCGATCGCATCGTCCTCCATCCCGGCGCCATTGTTCAGCCCTCCAGCATCATCCTTGAACTTAGCGATCCCATACTCCAGCGCGAAACTCTCGACGCTGAATATCAGCTCAAAGCCGCTCAAGCCGACCTAGAAAGCCTCAAGGTCACCATCAACAGCGAGCTCCTCAACCAAAAATCTGTCGCCGCTTCCGTGCGCAGTGACTACGAGCAGGCCAAGATCCAGCAGGAAGTCGACGAAAAGCTCCGCTCCGAGGGCCTCGGCACGGAAGTTACCGCGAAGCTTTCCAAAGTCAGAGAAGAACAACTCGCCATCCGCCTGCAGCTCGAGGAAGACCGCACCAAAAACGCCGAAGACTCTGCCGGCGCTCGTATACAGGCGCAGCAATCCAAAGTCGATCAGCAGCGCGCTCTGTACGACCTCAAACGCAGCGAACTGGATGCCCTCCACGTTCGCGCCGGGATCGAGGGCGTCCTGCAGGTCGTTCCTGTCGAGGTTGGCCAGCACGTTCTGCCGGGCACCAATGTTGCCCGTGTTGCTGATCCCAAGCGTCTGAAGGCCGAAATTAAAATCCCGGAAACACAAGCCAAGGATGTGGCCATCGGGCAGCCTGCCACCATCGACACTAGAAACGGTGTCGTTAAGGGCCTCGTTTCTCGCATCGATCCTTCCGTTCAAAACGGCACCGTCACGGTCGATGTCCAGATCAGTGACCCGCTACCTCCTGGTTCGCGCCCCGACCTCAGCGTCGATGGCACCGTCGAACTCGAAAATCTTAAGGACGTCCTCTACGTCGGGCGTCCCGTTCACGGCCAGTCCGATAGTACGATTGGTCTCTTCAAGTTGGTGGAAGAGGGCTCGGAAGCGGTCCGTGTCAACGTGAAGCTCGGCAAGAGTTCTGTCAATACGGTGGAAATCCTCCAGGGGCTCAAAGTCGGTGATAAAGTCATCCTCTCCGACATGTCGTCCATGGACGCGTTCGACCGTATTCGGTTGCGCTAGAAGTGCTAGGGAACCTGGACAAGGGTTCGCACGTATCTATTTGCAGGGGTGCGGCGTGGTTTGCCCGCGTTTCGGGTTTTCCAGGGTTCGGTACGGGCCGGTCTTCCGACCGTCCTAAGAGGCACTGGCGCTCCTAGCTGGCCTCTTCGGTTTTCTTTAGGAGGCCGGGGGCGATTTGCGGCAGGGCGGTTCGGAACGTTAGTGTATTTGTCCAAGAGACGGGTGTTGCGAATTCTAGCTCGGAGGCAGTGGATATGACTTCATCAAACGGCACGCTCATCAAGATGGAAGGCGTCAGCAAGATCTTCTACACGGATGAACTTGAGACTCATGCCTTGGCCGCGATCGATCTTGAAATCAAGAAGGGCGAATACCTTGCCATCGCTGGACCCTCCGGCTGCGGCAAATCCACGCTCCTCGCCATCCTCGGCCTCCTCGATTCACCCACGGAAGGGAATTACACTCTCAACGGCCAGCCGGTCTCCAGTCTCAAGCTCAGCGACCGCTCGCGCATTCGCAATCGCGAAATCGGTTTTATCTTCCAGGCTTTCAATCTTATCGGCGATCTCACCGTCTATGAAAACGTTGAACTCCCTCTTACCTATCGCGGAATGGCTTCGGCGGAACGTAAAGAAAAAGTTCAGCACGCACTCGAACGCGTCGAGATGGCCCATCGCGCCAAGCACTATCCCGCGCAGCTTTCCGGCGGTCAACAGCAGCGTGTTGCAGTTGCCCGTGCTCTAGTCGGCGATCCCATGATTCTCCTCGCGGATGAGCCCACCGGAAACCTCGATTCCAAAAACGGGGACTCCGTCATGGAACTCCTCCAGGATATCCACGGCAGCGGCGCCACCATCTGCATGGTCACCCACGACCCGCGCTACGCCAACCACGCCGAGCGCACCGTCCATCTCTTCGACGGCAAAATCGTCAACGAGACCCAGTCCGCCTCCATGACCGTCTGATTCACCGGGTGCGCCATTGTCCCGAATGGCGTTTGTTCCCACTGGTACTTTTTTCTGAGTTCTGGGGTGCGCTTCCTTTCTAGCGGCAGCTTAAGTCCGTGGCCTTTCCTCCGTCGTGTCCATGCACAGACGTGCCCGCAGATGCGGCCTGCCTCAAAAAGGGTATTTCGCCATTGCTGTTTCACGCTTCTACTCTTACCCTGCTTCTCTGTGCACTTTCGTTGCGTCGTTGCTTCTTAACTTCCTTACTTCACTATCCCCCTCCCCCGAAACCACTCCACCAACAACCTCCCCCACTCTCCAACTGCGGGATCCTGCAGATCTAGCCCGACCCCGTGCGGCGCCTCCGCAAAAATATGTAACTCCGCCGGCACGCCTGCCTTATGCAACGCCAGATAAAAGGCCACGCTGTTTTCCGGCGGCACTTCCGTATCCGTGCTGCTGCTCCACACAAATGTCGCGGGCGTCTGCGAAGTCACGTTCCACTCGGCCGAGAGCTCCTTGGCCAATTCTGGCTTTGGACTCTTCCCCAACAAATTGTCCCGCGATCCCGTGTGCGCATACTCAGCGACAAAGGAAATCACGGGATAGCACAGAACTGCAAAATCCGGCCGCGCACTGACGCGATCAATCAGATCCGTGGCCGTTGCATTGCCCGCATCGAAATGGGTCTCCGCAGTAGAAGCCAGGTGTCCTCCCGCGGAAAATCCCATCACCCCAATCTTGTCCGGCAACACTCCGAACTCTTTCGCCCGCGCCCGCACCATGCGAATCGCACGCTGCACATCCCAGAACTCAATGGGGTGGTGATAACGCGGTCCGAGTCGGTACTTCAGCACGAACGCCGTGATTCCCGTGGCATTCAGCCAATTCGCAATTTGCCGCCCCTCGTGATTCGTGGCCAGGTATCCGTATCCTCCGCCGGGGATCACAATCACCGCCGCGCTTGGCGCATGCTCGTCCGACGACGCGTACAGCGTCAGCGTGGGTCTGTCCGCCTCCGCATCCCCCAACGCTCCCGGTGCCGCCCCCTCCCACAAACGGATCGTCCGGGGCTCTGCGGATGGATCCTGATGCTCCCCTTGAAGCCTTTGCGCCGCATGCAGTCCCAGGGCCGGCATCGCTCCCCAAAGCACCACCGCCATCCATACGTTTCTCAATTTTTCTCTCCCGACCCGCCGTGTCCGAGCACACCTTCCAGACGAGCCACCTATCCGCCGTGCTGTTCTCTACCTTATCTCACAAGTTCTACGGTCTTGTGTTTCGCTTTTGTTTGGATCTCTGTTCAGAAGTCGCGGCTTTTTCCCCGTTGACCCCTCAGCAAATTCGATATTCGCCGCTTTCCCGCGATGTTATACTCCATGGAACTCAGCCGGTGTGGAGGTTGTTATGATCCGGCTTTTCGTTTGGTGGCTTTTCGTTTTCTGCTTTCTGGCTCCCTTTGGAGCTCTTGCCCAGAAGCCTGCTACCATCGCGGGCAACGTCTATTACGAAAGTGATTACCACGCAGCCAAAAACATTACCGTCAGCTTGTTTGATGGTGATCGTGTCTTCCTCGAATCCCAATCTACTTCCGACGACGGTCTATTCCGATTCGGTGGCTTGCGACGAGCCATGTACACCCTCACCATTGACGTTTCCGGCTATGAACCCGTTTCCCTTGACGTCGATATCTCCATGGCCTCGGACAAAAGCCTTGCTATCTACTTGAAACCGATTGCCCATAAACAGGACGTCCCCCAGTCCAAAACAGTGTCCGTCCATGAACTCTCCCTGCCGGTCAAGGCCCGCGAACTCATGGATTCCGGCATGAAAAAACTGTATCAGGACAAGGATGCCCAGAACGCTGTCGTCGATTTTCAACAAGCCGTTTCCGCTGCTCCCACCTATTACGAGGCCGACTACCAGCTGGCCATGGCTCAACTGACCGTTGGAAATCAGGGGGAAGCCGAATCTTCTTTCCGCAAAGCCATTGAACTCAGTGGTGACAAGTACGCTGATGCGGAAGTTGGTCTCGGCGCCGTCCTTCTCGATCGCGGAGATACAATCGAAGCCGTTAAGGCCATTCGCCGCGGCCTTCAATTGAATCCTAAACTTTGGCTGGGTCACTACGAACTCGGCCGAGCTTTGCTAAAGCAAGATCACCTCTTTGAAGCTCAAGCGTCCGCTGAACAAGCGCGTCTCCTCGCTCCCAGTGCTCCCATCGTCTACCGCCTTCTCTCCAACATCCATCTCCTTCAAAAGGACTACCCCGCTCTCCTCGAGGATCTCAATACCTATTTGGAACTGGATCCTACCAGCCCCGTTGGCATCCGCGCCAAGCAACTCCGCGACCAAGTCCAGCTAAAGGTCAGTGCCCAACATCTCGCGCATGCCTCCACGAACCCCTGATTTCTTTATGGTTTTCCCTGCCTGGCCACACCCGTCTGCCTTCTCGGTTTTGTGACCGGAACTCAAAGAGGGAATTGTTGGATTGCTGTATTACCCGGACGGTATGCTGCATCCGGGTTTTATCTCGGCGGGAACATATACGATTCCAGCAGGTCGGCCCGTCCCTTATTGTCCGCAGCCAACACCTTCAACAAGTCGCTCACCGACAACATTCCCCTATACTTTTTCTGTCCATCCAAAATCAATAGATGATAAACGCCGTTCTGTTCCATCGCTCGCAAGCTTTCCTCAAAGGTCATCTCCGGACTTACCGTCAACAACTCACGGCTCATGATCTCCGATACCTTGATCCATGCCGGACACTTATTCTCCGCCGCAACTTTGTCTGAAATGTCGCTCTGCGAGACTACCCCGCTCAGTTTGCCCGCGCTGTCCACCACGCCCACCGATCGCACCTGCTTCTCGCGCAGATATTTTGCCGCTTCCATCACAGTAGTTTCTTCGGAAATAAAATAGACTTCTTTGCGGGACCCGATCAGATCCAATACTCTCATGGGACCTCCGGGGGGAAACTCCCGGCAATCCTAGCGCTCTCGCATTCAACATTGCAATGGAATTTATCGCTCTTCTGTTTATCTCGAAGCCTTTGCCCGCGCCCAAGTCTCGACGCCGAGAGCCATCCTTCTCTGCGGGGATCTTGCCTTGCCCAAAGCTGCTGCCCATTCCTCGATTGTTGTCGTTCAGGAGCTCTTCGGTGTGAATGGTCACATCCGTTCCCTGGCCTTTTTTGGTCACAGCTGTAAACCAGCCTAATGGTGGCTCGCGTTGCCACTTTCGGCGACCCGTCAGCCCCAACCGCTCCAGTTCCTCTTGCGAACACCGTTTTCCCCAATGATTTCCCCTTCTCTCCTATCCCGGTTACTCTAACTACCGGAGAGTTTCATGAAGCGCCCAAGGCTATCGCCCCGTACGGTGGTCGTACTCCTCCTTTCCAGCAGCAGTCTCCTTTGCGCTCACACCAATTCCTCCTCCCCTTCCCATTCTCCTGCGCCCACGCCTCCCGCCTATCTCCACCTGAAAATGGTCCGCATTATCGACAAAGTTGGCTTCGCTTCTCCCGTCGAAGTTGTCAGCTTGCTGGTCCCTTCCGATTGGAGATTCGAGGGCCAGGTCACCTGGCATCCAGAAAACAAAGCCTGCCTTGATCCCAACAGCATCTCTTCCATCACCTACCACGCCACCAGTCCCAATGGCCTTCTCTCTCTGGAGCGTTTTCCCACTTCCTTTTGGCTTTGGTCCACCAACACCAACTCCACGGACTCTCCGTGTCCCACCCGCGAGCCCACTTCCGCTGCCTCCTACATAAAGGACCAATTGCTTCCTCAGGTTCGTCCCGACGCGCAGGTCATCTCTGCCCAACCGCTCCCAGAGATGTCACGACTCACCACCGAACTTGCCGAACGCAACAATGCCGCGGCCATCAATTTCGGCCAACAGGTTACCGCCAAGGCAGATTGCGCTCGCGTGCTGTTCGAATATCGTCTCGACGGCCACTCCGTTCAGGAATCTATTCTCGGCACCATTATCACCTTGTCCACTCGCCGTCCCCTGGTTGTCTACGACAAGAAATCTGCCTCCAAGACTTCCACAAAATACGCGGAGGTGTTCACCATCCACGCCAGCGACTTCTACGCTTCTCGAGCTCCGCTCGAGCAGACCGATGCGAGCAATGCTGTTTTTGCCAGGATTTTGCTCTCTGCGCGCTTCAATCCCGTCTGGGTTGCTGGCCGAAAGGAAATCGTCACGCAACTCAAGGATAGTGGCGACGATTCCGAGGGACCTCTCCCTCAAGGCAAGCTCGTGCCTTTGTCCGAAAGGGAACTCGCCGAAGCCTATCGACGCCAGGCAGAAGCGCGCCTTCCAAACGCACGTCAATTTGATCCTGGAGTGCTTACGCTAGAAACTTTCATCGACCCCAACACCAATCAGTCCGTCGAACTCAATGGTGGCTTCGAGTTTGCTTGGTCCAACAACAACGACGAGTTCATCCTCACAAACGATCCGCACTTCAATCCCACCGCAGAGCTCCAAGGATCCTGGACACAATTGAAGCACGTCGCCGCGCCCAAACACTAGGCCACTCTAAAATCTCGACCCACTGTCGTGCTTTTCCGTTTCTCTACAGCGCCTTCTCCTCACTTCACTCCCTGAAGTGATATCCTGAATCCCGCGAGTCGCATCAGACCCTCTATGAAAATCCTTCTCTTTGGCGCAACAGGTTCCGCAGGTGCTGCCGTTCTCGACGCCTGTCTTGCCGCCTCGATCGTCGGCGAAGTTCGCGCCATCACCCGCCGTCCCCTCATGCACACGAACGCAAAACTCCGCACCTTCGTTCATAAGGATTTTCTCGATTACTCCACCGTCCAGGAAGCCTTCCGCTCCATCGACGCCTGCCTGTTCTGTTTGGGCGTCTCCGCCACGCAAGTCTCCAAAGAGGACTACCGCAAGATCACCTACTCCTACACCCTCGCTGCCGCCCAGATGTTCAAATCCCAGTGCCCCGGCGCGGCCTTTCATTACATCAGCGGGCAGGGAACTAAGCCGGGCAGTCGCATGTTCTGGTCGCAGGTGAAGGCCCAAGTTGAGCTCGATCTCATTTCCCTCGTCGAAGCCGATTGCTGGAGGCCTGCCTTCATCGACGCAATGCCCTCCTCCACTCTCCCGAAGCTTTACGCCCTGCTCCACCCCATCGGCCGTCTCCTAAAGCCGTTTCCCAGTCTCTATATCCACGGTCAGGACCTCGGCCGCGCCATGCTGCAGGCTACGGTAGAAAAACTCCGTGGCCACATCTTCGAAAACAACGAAATCCGCAAAATCGCCAGCCGCGCCGGCTTCTAGTCCTCGAACCGTGCGGTTTTTTCTTTTTTTGCTACGCCGCGCTGGCTTGTTTGCCAGCCTTTTATGTTTTTTTTAGCGACAGGGCTTCAGACCCGTGCCTTTCCTTGCGCCGACGCCCAGCCAATCTTGAGGGTGCCCACCGTCCACCCTATCCCCCCTCCTTGTAGCGCAGGCCCTCCAGGCCGGGAGCCCTTTCTCAGGGGCCACCCGCTGATCACCAATTACACCCACGCGGGGTACGATCCTGAGCGCGCCGCGCGAAGGATCTCAATTCACAATATAGTCGATGAATTGTCCGCCGGCTTGCGACACGACTTTCCAATTTCTATTTTCGATTCTCGAATTCTGCTGCGCTTCACATCCACCCGCGCTCTTGATAACTCTTCTCACCGAGCGTCAAGGCCGCCTCAATGTCCTTGCGCAGCCCATCGTCTAGATATTTCAGGTGGAAACACGCTTTGCCCTTCAATAATTTCAGCAGGGCAGGGGAAAGTTTCTTTTTCACTGCGTTGTTCATGTAAACGCACATTAAATAAAATCCCACGAAATCCTTCTGCAGGATCGCTGCCGCCATCTGTAAATCCACTGGCTTTCCCCCATACGCCCCAGGGACCACCACTGACTTCGGCACAGTCAATTGAAACGATTTCTTCCCCCCACTCATACACGCAATATCCGTCCTAAACGGCGGCGCATGCCGCATCATGATCTCAACCAACTCCTCGAAGACGCTTTCCAGAGGAGCTTCCACCCATTTGGCCCCGGGTTTTGTCTTTGCTTTGGCAGGAGCAGCCATAGCGCGGCATCCTACTCCAGCGAATTGTCCGCCGCAATAGTTGCGGCGATCAATTCAATCTGAGCGACCCCTAAGCCGAAGGCGGAAGGCTAGCGGCTCTGTTTACACATGCGGCAGTGCCGCAATTACCGCGTCCGTAAACTCCTCGGTGCTTGCCTTGCCGCCCAAATCCCGCGTCATGTGCTTTCCTTCTCGATACACCTTCCACAACGCTTGCTCCACGCGGTCAGCCGTAAACGCCTCGCCAATATAATTCAGCATCAGAATCGAACTCATCAAGAGCGCCGTTGGGTTCGCCACACCTTTTCCGGCAATGTCCGGCGCGGTCCCGTGCACTGCCTCAAAAATCGCGCCCTCATCCCCGATGTTTCCGCTGGGCACGACGCCCAATCCACCCACAAGTCCCGCCGCCAGATCGCTCATGACGTCGCCGTATAAATTCGGCAGCAGTAAAATATCGAACTGCTGCGGGTCGATCACAATCTGCATGCACGCGTTATCGACAATCAATTCCTTGTACTCGATGTCCTTAAACTGTTCCGCTACCGCTCTCACCGACTTCAAAAACAGCCCGTCACTCAACTTCATGATGTTTGCTTTGTGAATCGCGTGGATCTTCTTCCGCCCAACCCTTCGCGCATATTCGAACGCGAACTTGGCAATCCGGGTCGAGGCCTTCTCCGTGATGATCTTCAGGCTCTCCACCACACCTGGGACCACCTCGTGTTCCAACCCCGAATACAAATCCTCTGTGTTCTCTCGCACGATCACCACGTCCACATTGTCAAAATGCGACTTCACACCAGGCAGATTCTTGACCGGCCGCAGATTCGCATACAGTTCCAGGCTCTTGCGCAGTGCCACGTTCACGCTCTTTGCGCCCCCGGCAATCGCTGTGGCCATCGGCCCTTTCAACGCCACTCGATTCCGCCGCACAGACTCAATGGCCGCGTTGTTCAGCACTTCCGCGCCCGTAGTCCCTTTATCCGTATGTTCTGCGCGCGCCTCGAGCACTTCCCACTCAATCTGCACCCCCGAAGCATCCAGGATCCGCCGTACCGCCGAAGCCACTTCTGGCCCAATTCCTTCACCCGGCAACAAAGTAACTCTATGTTTGATCATGGCATCTATTCTAAGGGAAGAGCTTTAGCTTGTCTCGGATGTGCTCAGACGGGCTAGCGGCCGATCTTTGATTGGCCAATTTGAACGGGCGAAGCAAGGGAATTGCACGATGGCAACAGGCCGCTAGGCCCATTTGCGCTCTGTGCTATACTGAAAAAGAGTTTAGCTTGCGGAGGAATTCTGCGAGCGGAGGCCAAACGAAATTATGATCAATTTGACGCCTGTTGCTGCTACTAAGGTCAAGGAAATCATGGGAATGCAGAACCCCGTCCCGGTCGCCCTACGCGTCGCTGTTGTGGGTGGCGGCTGCTCCGGTTTCCAGTACCACATGGCGTTTGAGAATCAGACCAATGAGACTGACGAAGTCGTGGACTTCAACGGCCTCAAGGTCGCCGTCGATCAGATGAGCTCCATGTATCTTGACGGTGTTGAGATCGACTACGTCGAAACTCTCGAAGGCGCGGGCTTTAAGTTCAACAACCCCAACGTCAAGAGCACTTGCGGCTGCGGGAGCTCCTTCAGCGTGTAATTCGCAAGGCTCTCTGGCGCGGGGCAAGTCTTCCGCGCCCTGCGGCCTTTGGCCCACTTTGCCGGCGCCCTCTTTCCGTGGCGGGTACCTTTAATCGCATACTCTCTAAAGGCTCCTGAACCTCAGGAGCCTTTTTCACTTCATTCCGCCCACTCCTACCTCCCAAGCGAAGCGCTCGGCCCTTCCCAAGAAAGAGCAAGCAAAACTAGTCATTCCGAGTGCAGCGAGGATTCTGTTGATCCTTGCCTCTTTACATGCACGCCCCGCAAGGCCCACCATATCTACCCTCCCAGGAGGCCTTATGCGTTCCCAACAAACGATCCTTATTACCGGTTCTAGCACCGGCTTCGGCCGTCTCATCGCCGAAACCCTCGCTCGCCACGGCCACACGGTCTTTGCCACCATGCGCGATCCCGCGGTGCGCAACGCCGCCAACGCCTCCGGACTCCGCACCCTGGCCGGAAAGGAAAACCTCGCTTTGACTGTTTTAGAAATGGATGTCACCGACGAGCTCTCCGTCGACCGCGCAGTCCAGTCCTGCCTTGCACAGGCTGGCCGCCTCGACGTGGCCATCAACAATGCCGGCTATGCGCTTACTGGCCTCGCGGAAGCCACCACCGCGAATCAAGCCCAACAAATCATGGATACGAATTTCCTCGGCTCCGTTCGCGTTAATCGTGCCGTCCTTCCCTTCATGCGCAAGCAACGCAGCGGCCTTCTTCTTCACGTCAGCAGCGGTGCCGGACGCGTCGTTCTGCCTGGTTTCGGTTTCTATTGCGCCAGTAAATTCGCCATGGAAGCGCTTGCCGAGTCTTACCACTACGAACTCGCGGGGCAGGGAATTGAATCCTCGGTTATCGAACCCGGTGCCTATCAAACCGCCGTCTTCGGCAACATGGTAACCGCTGCCGACCATGCCCGCACGGAGACCTATGGGCCTGCCGCGCAAGTTGCGGACAAGGTCAACGCCATCCTCACGGCCTCCATGGCCAATGCTCAGGAAGTCGCCGACGCCGTTCTGAACGTCATCGAAACTCCCCCCGGCCAGCGCCAGCTCCGTTATCGCGTCAGCCCCACCGACCTCGGCGTCGACGCCATCAACAACGTTTGCACCCAGGTACAATCTCAACTGCTCGATACCTTTGGCCTAACCAATCTGACCACCTTCCTCCACAGGTCCATCGCCGACTAGGACGGTGACGGTGCCCAAGCACTCGACTCTGAAAGCGCTCTCCGCTTTCAGGCTCTTACACTCGGCTACTTTCCTGCGACAACGTGCGGTGTCTTTACTAGCCGACCCTTTCCCTCTTCCTGGCCCTCCCCCATTTGCATTCTCCCCCACTCCCCACTTATCCTAATCTTCTATCCGGATGAAAATAGCCCTCGCCCAATTCAATCCCACCGTGGGTGATTTTGAAGGTAATTCCGCGCGCATTCTCACCCTCGCCGAGCAGGCAAAACGCCTCGGTGCCGATCTCGCCGTCTTCTCCGAACTTTGCATCTGCGGGTATCTGCCACTCGATTTGCTTGAACGCCCGGCCTTCATCCGACGCAATCAGGACACGCTTAAACAGATCGCCGCACAGATGCCTCTTCCCGCCATCGTCGGATATGCCGGCCGCGTCGACCCGGATCATCAGCGGGCAGGGAAGTCCGTCGCCAATAAAGCCGCTCTCATCCTCGAAGGCCGCGTCGTTTTCGAACAGTCCAAAATGCTCCTCCCCACCTACGACGTCTTCGACGAGTCCCGCTATTTCCAGCCTGGAGATAAGCAGTACGTTTACGGCCTCGGCCAAGAACAACTTGGCATTACCATCTGCGAAGATGTCTGGAACGACAAGACCTTCTGGGCCTCTCCCAGGTACGCCCGAGACCCCGTCACCGAACTTATTTTCCAAGGCACCAGTGTCCTTATCAATATCTCTGCATCGCCCTTCACAATCGATAAGCGCTTTCTTCGCCTCGGCATGCTTCGCTCCATCGCTCTTCACCACAAGCGTCCCGTGGTTTATGTGAACCAAGTGGGCGGCAACGATTCACTCATCTTCGACGGCGCGAGCACCGCCTTTACCGCCTCTGGCAAAATCGTCGCGCAGGCAAAAGCCTTCGAAGACGATCTCGTCCTGTTTGACACGATCACCAGCGAGGGCCACATCCACGATCAGCCCTCTGACGAAATTGCCTATTCCTACCAGGCACTTGTTCTCGGTACCCGGGATTATGTCCGCAAATGCAAATTCTCCAAGACCATTGTCGGTCTCAGCGGCGGTGTAGACTCCGCTGTCGTCGCCTCCATCGCTGTCGCTGCTCTCGGCAGAGAAAACGTTCTCGGCGTTTCCATGCCCGGCCCGTACTCCTCCGAAGGCAGCAAGACCGATGCCCAGGCTCTCGCTCACAATCTCGGCATCGAGTTTCTGACGATTCCCATCTCCTCCGTCTTCGAATCCTATAAGGGAGCTCTTGCACCCGTCTTCGCGGGCCGCCCCCCCGATGCTACCGAGGAAAATATCCAGGCCCGCATCCGTGGCAATTACCTCATGGCTCTTTCGAATAAATTCGGCTCTATGGTTCTCAGCACTGGCAACAAATCAGAAAACGCCGTCGGCTACTGCACTCTCTACGGCGACATGGCCGGCGGTCTCGCCGTCATCTCCGATGTGCCCAAGCTCATGGTTTACGAGCTCGCTCAGTACATTAATCGCGAAAGGGAACTGATCCCCCGCTCAACGCTCGAGAAGCCTCCCTCCGCCGAACTGCGTCCCGATCAGAAGGACACGGATTCTCTTCCGCCCTACGAGGTCTTGGACCGTATTTTGAAATCCTACATCGAAGAAGTGAAATGCCCTGAGGAGATTGCGATCGAGACCGGCTTCGACCTCGGACTGGTCCGCAATATCGCCGCTCTCGTCGATCGCAACGAATATAAGCGCAAGCAGGCTGCTCCTGGATTGAAGATTACATCGCGCGCTTTCGGCTTTGGCCGCCCATTCCCGATCGCCCAACGATTTGTTCCATGAATCACTTCCGCCAGATAAACAATCATCCTGTCATGCCGAACGGAGTCTGCCAAGTATGGACTGGGAGGGCACGACTTCAGCCGTGACGAATATGCCTCAACGATTTTAGGCTTTAGCCCCCGAGGAAAGTACTTTACGATTTACTTAAATGAGGACACGCGTGAAAACTATACTGAAACTGCTGGTGCTTGCATCTCTAACCGTGACGGCCTGCGCGCAACAGCCCGCGGCCACTTCACCCGCTCAGGCGCAGAAAGTTATCGAAGCGTTCTTGCGGAACTACTACGCCCTCGGCTTGGACTACAGCATCACCGTTGGCGCTCCCAAACCAATCGGCACCTCCGGTATCTCGGAAATTTCCGTAGACGTCAAAAGCCCAGACGGCACAGACACCGTCAAGATGTACCTCACCTCCGATGGTCGCTACCTCATCCGCGGGGAAGTCAACGACCTCACCAGCGACCCTCTCGCCGAAAATATCGTAAAGTTCGACCTCAAGGGTGCTCCCGTCTATGGTGATCCCAAGGCACCCATCACCGTCGTGGAATACGCTGACTTCGAATGCCCCGTCTGTCGCAATTTCCATGACGCGGTCCGCGGACTCCTGCCCAACTACCCCCAGGTCAAGATCATCTTCAAGGATTTCCCCATCGACCAGATTCATCCCTGGGCTCGCACCGCCGCTCTCGCTGGGCGTTGTGCCTACCAGCAGAATCCCAAGTCCTTCTGGAAGATGTATGACTTCATTTATGACAATCAGGAGCTGATTTCCGCTTCGAACGCTTACGAAAAGATGCTCGACTTCGCGGCTCGCTCAGGCCTGAACACAGCTACCTTCAAGGCCTGCCTCAGCAGCCCCCAGGCCGCAGCCGAGGTCGACGCCAGCCTGGCCAATGGCAAGCTCCTCGATATCCGCAGCACGCCCACGGTCTTTGTTAACGGACGACGCTTGGCCGGTGCCGACCCCCACGCTCTACAGCAATACATCGACTTTGAAGTAGCCCGTCTCAAAGCCGCCAAGAAATGAATCGCGCGCGCGAGACGGGCGCGCGGTAGCGGAGCCCCGCGGCTCGTGCAGAAGCGAGGAGGGGGACCTAGGTGTCCACAGCAGGAGGGAAGGGGCTGCAGAGGAGCTCCGTCCGCTACCTAGTTTGATCGGCCCTAGCTTACGATTCCGTCCCATTTTGTAGTTAACATAATATAACTTATGGGACGCACGCTGTAGCTCATTCTGCGTCTATTCCAGCCTTTTCTTTGCTTCTCCTGCCTCTCGCCCGACTAGGCTCTGTTACTCTCTCCCCGCTTGGCGCATCGCCGCGCCAGGCGGCGTCTGCTCGGTCAGTAGGCCGCTCTCTGAAGGTGCAGCGTCAGCGTTCCAGGGGGTCTAAGTTGAATTCGTTTGATGACAATCTAGCGAGCCAACTTCAGCGATCCGCCTTGATCGGGCGAAGGACATGGTGCGGTTCCCTGCTGGGCGCCTGGGTCTTTTCTCCCTTATCCGTGGGGTTCCCCTGCACCGGTCCGAGTCCTGGCAAGCGAGGGCGCCGTCCTACAGGGGCTGCAGCGCCCCGCCGGGGGCATGGTCTTTGGAGTGGGGCCCTTACCGCCCTTCCGCCTCTTCGACCGGTTCGCAGCCGTTGCCGCCGCTCCTGTTCCACCGTTTTCTCCTCCTCCGCCTAGTGATCCATTCCGAGCCGGGGATCTCCCACTCGTCCACTCGTTTACCTTTCAATTCTTTTTCTTCTTTATACGCGGCCCTCTTTGTCGTCAGCTTCTCTACGCCATTCTGATAAAATCTCCCGGTGCCTTTCTCGACCGTGTCCCCCAGGTTAGCCAACATTCGGCTCCACCCCATAAAATCACTGGACTCGATCTCCGTCCAGGCAGCTCGCATCTCTCCATCTGGCGGCCTCGCCCTGGATCGCAGGTGGGCGCTCTATTCCGTGGATGGTAAGTGGGTCAATGGTAAGCGCACTCCGGTGATCCACCTCATCCGTGCTGACTATTCCCCGGATCTCGCTTCCGTCACTCTCTCGGTCCCGACCGATCGTCGTAGAATCCCTCCGCGTACCTTCGCCTTCCCCGATGAACACGAAGAAGCCGCCGAATGGTTCAGCGTGTTCTTCGAGCAGCAGATTATCGTCCGCTCTTCTCCCGATGGTTTTCCTGACGACACCATCGCCAATGGCCCCACTATCGTTTCGAGCGCCTCCCTCCAAGCCCTCACCACGTGGTTCCCCGGCCTATCGCTCGAAAACGTCCGCCTGCGCTTCCGCACTTCTCTCGAACTCGACGGTGTCCCCGCCTTCTGGGAGGACCAACTCTTCGGCGAAAATGAACGCAGCGTCGTCCGCTTCCGTATCGGTGAAGTCTCCTTTGAAGGCAGCAACCCCTGTGCCCGTTGCCCCGTCCCTCCACGCGATCCCTTCACCGGCATCAATTTCGAGGGCTTCCAGAAGCATTTCACTCGCCAGCGCGAAGCCACGCTTCCCCCATGGTCGCCCCGCGATCGATTCGATCACTTCTACCGTCTGGCCACCAATACCCGCGTCGCAAGCACGGAAGCCGGCCACCTGCTCCGCTTGGGCGACCCACTCACCCTCACCTGATCCATCCCCTTCTGCAAATCCACTACCCCTAATTCACCCCTTTGAGGAGCCGCGCTTTCTTTCCCTTTGAAATTCTCTTCCCTCGGCCTGTGCGCCGCGAGCAACTGTAGGTCTCCTCTGTCCTAAAAACAAAAAAGCACGACTCGCGTCGCGCTCTCTCATCAATTCTCTCTCGTATTGTCTACGCCGCGGTTTGCAGGAGTGTCATCCCTTAAGCAAAGACGGCCCCGATCCACTCGGAGCCGTCACCATTTTCTAATTTGCAATTTCTGTTGTCAGCCGCTACCGCGATCGAATCTCCGCACGACTCTCAGCCTTCGCTCCCACCGGCGGTTCTCCCTTCAGATCCTCCAGCATCTGCTCTTTCCGGTACACCAACGAATTGATGTCGTACGTCGCCAACTCAAATCCGTGTCCGTGCGTGATCGCGTCCGTAGGGCACGCCTCGACGCAATACCCGCAAAAAATACATCGAGAGTAGTCGATGTTGTACACCTTGGCGTACCGCTCACCCGCCGAAATCCGTTTCTCCTCGACGTTTTCCGCCGCCTCGATATAGATGCAATTCGAGGGGCACGCAGCCGCGCACAGGAAACATCCCACACACTTCTCCAGCCCGCCTTCGTCCCGGTGCAGCACATGAATCCCGCGGTAGCGCGGCTGAAAATTTACCGGGGTTGCAGGGTAATTCTCCGTCACCGTCTTCTCAAACATCGTCTTAAACGTGACGCTGAATCCTTTTACCAGCGCAATGGCCGTCGACCCAATTTCCTGTATCAGTGATCCCATATCTTCCTGTAATGGCCTCTCTTCAGATCGGCCATCTCGAACAGTTCGTCCAGCCAGTCTAACAAACCTCTACCAACACCAGCAAACCCACAAATTCTATTCCGGTCCGCAATCACCACTGTTTCACAGCTCTTCCCGTTCCTCTCCCCGACAACATCTAAAGAGCGCCCTGCATCCTTCTCTCCCCTCGCGCGTCTCCCCTTTTGCTCACGTTCTTTTCAGCGGCACCCACCAGTCCGGTCACGCTTAGACCCCTTCCGCCATCCCAATCGCGGGAAACGATACCGTCATCCTACCCACCGGCAACTCCGCCTTCGCAACCGCAATCGGCGCGGGCATCGACAGCAAACTCATTCCCCGCCTTTGGATTCGACCCATTCAGATCGATTGCCTCCCGACGCGGCGCACTTCCTTGCTCCTTTGCCTCTTTGCTTGCTTGACTCTTATTTGATCGCTTCCACAATCTGCTTCCCATGGAATCTTCCATTCTCGATAAAAATCTCATTCGTATTCTTTCCGGCCACCACCACTCCCGCCAGATAAATCCCCGGCACATTACTCTCCAGAGTGTTCGGATCCAGCGCCGGTCTCAGGCTCTCCTTATCCAGTTTCACTCCCAGGCTCTCAATGAACTCATAATCTGGATGGTACCCCGTTAGCGCGAAGACCTGCTTCCCTCCCACAAATCGTGTCCCCCCTCCATGCGACACCATCACACCGTCCCGCACAATCTCCTTGATCTTCGCGTCAAACACCGCCTGGAGCTGCCCCGCCTTGATCCGATTCTCAATATCCGGCCTCACCCAGTATTTAATCGATGTCCCCAATTCCTTCCCTCGTACCACCAGCGTCACCCGCGCCCCATTCCGCCACAAATCCAGCGCCGCTTCTACGGCCGAATTCTTCCCTCCAATCACCACCACATCCTGGTTCCAAAACTCGTGGGGCTCCGTGTAGTAGTGGCTCACATGCGCCTGATGCTCCCCCGGCACGCCCATCTCGTTCGGTAAATCGTAATACCCCGTCGCCACCACTACATGCTTCGCCTGATATCGTGCTTCCGTTTGATTCTCCGTCTGTGTCACCACCGTGAACGCACCGGCATGTCCATCCACGCGCAGCACCCGCTCAAACAATCGCAATTCCAGCCCGTAATGCTCCGTCCCTTTTCGGTAGTACTTCAACGCTTCGGTTCGCGTCGGCTTCTCCCCGCCGCATACCATCGGCAAGTCCCCAATCTCTAGCAATTCCGGAGTTGTGAAAAACACCATGTTCACCGGGTAGTGGTAAATCGAATTGACCAAGCACCCTTTATCAATCACCAGCGCCCGCATCCCCGCCCGTTTCGCTTCCATCGCGCAAGCCAATCCCGTTGGCCCCGCCCCCACGCAAATCAAGTCGAATGTAGTCATGTCTGTTTGATTGCCAAACCCCACTCCCCGTTATCTTCGCTACTCTTAAACTCTTCTACCCTTAAATTCTTTAACTCCTTTACTCCGGCCGACCCAAACCGTTGAATCCACCGCACCAACTCTCCGCTCTCTTCGTGGACCCTTCTTCCCTCCGTGGTAATTCTTTTCTTTCTCGAATGCCGATGCGATCCCGCCCTCCCCGCCAGAGCCGCCATTCCCATGCCGGCTCTGGGCCGGGGACGGTTGACTCTGCGTGCCCCCTCACTGTTTCCCTGCTATCTCCAAAATCCCCACCAACTCCCCCCGAAACTCTTCCAACGCCCTCAACCTCTCCTCTGTCGCCGCCACCTCCGTCCTCTTCCACACAAACACATCTCCGACCGGCTTCTTCAACCGGACGCTCAAATTCCCATCCACCAGCAAGGTAACCGGCGCCAGCAAACGTAATCCTCCATTTTCGACCGTTGTGAGCAAGGCCGCGCACTCCCCGCGATGCACGCACAACGCACTTTCATATGGCGGTATGGCGATCGGCCGAAAACCCGCCGCAAACAACCTCTTCAACATGTCCGCCTGCACCTGCGTAAATTCCATAACGTCCAGAGTATACATGCACCGCGGCGTGTTCCCTGGTTGCATGTCTGCTCGATGCTTGCCGGCGTACTCTGCGTTACGTTCTCTTCCTCCAAAACAAAAACGGCGCACCCGAAAGTCGCGCCGTCAAAAATCCCTACCTCGTTACCTCATTGCATCTTCTTACGCCGCTGTCGAATCCGCCTCATTTCCCTCCAACTGTGCCAAGATCTCCCGTAGCGTCCGGATTAACTCATCCCGCGAAACATGACTCTTCTTGAACTGCAGCCGGAATCGGAACGACTCATTCTCCGGCTCATAGTGAAAAATAAATGGCTGTGGCCGTTGCGGTCCACCTTTTTCTTCCGCTCGTTCCTTCCGTGCTTCGTCCCGCGTCAACCCGCCCTGCAGGATGCGCGCCAGCATCTCCAGCATTTTCTTCTCGGTCGGCTGTTTCGCAATCTGCAGTAGCAACGTCCGTGCCAGGACGCCACTCTCAATGCACCTCTTCCGGATGGGCTCCGGAATATTCTTCAAAAACAGGATTTCACTTACCGAACTGCGCGACTTCCCGATTTTCTTTGCCACATCGTCGTGCGTGTAATCAAACTGTTCCGCCAGCCGCTGCAACCCATCGGACTCCTCAAAGGGTGTCAAGTCCTTTCGCTGAATATTCTCGATTAGCGCAATTTCCAACGTCTCCGCGTCGTCCGCCATCTTCTCGATCGCCGGTACTTCGCGCAATCCTGCCGCTCGCGAAGCGTGGTACCGACGCTCGCCCGAAATGATGTAGTAGCAGTCCTCGCGCGGCACAAACCGCACCAGCAGCGGTTCCAGTACGCCCTTCTCGCGGATCGACTCCGTCAGTTCGCGCAAATCGCCCAGCGCTTTTCGCGGCTGATCCGGATTTGGCCGAATCTGATCGACCGGGATCATCCGTCCTACCGCCGCGCCGCTATAACTTGTTAACGACTCTACGTAGTGCGCGTCATGCCGCATCTTCAGCGTGACGGGCAACCCGGCTTTCTTCAACACGTTGGACGACCTCCGCTGCCAGTTTTTTGTACTCGATCGCGCCCGGGGATTTGGGCGCGAACGAAAATATCGTTTCCTTGTACGCTGGACTCTCTTCCAGACGCACATTCTTGCTGATCTTCGTCTTGAACAGCACTTCGCCAAACACGGCTCGGATCTGCCCGTGCGTATCTCGCGAAATATTCGTTCTCTTGTCAAACAGCGTGATCACCACGCCCAGCATGCGCAGTTGCGGGTTGGGCCGCGCCCGAATCCGCTCGTACGTTTCCAGCAAATCATCTGTGCCCTCAATCGCGAAATACGCCGCCTGGATCGGAACCAACAAGTGCGTCGCAGACACCAGCGCGTTCACCGTCAAAATTCCCAACGACGGCGGTGTATCGATCACAATGTAGTCGTAATCCTTCAGCACCGGCGCCAGCGCGTCCTTCAATCGATAGGGCGCGTCAAACTGCCCGCTTAAAACCGTCTCCAGTTTGGCCAAAGACAGGCGTCCCGGGCCCACGTTCAGCAGCGGGTCCTTGCTCGGCTTGATGATGTTCGCAATCGGCGTCCGCGCATCGCTCAACACCTCAAACATCGAGTCCTTCACGTCTCCCATTTCGAAAAACGCGATCGTCGAGTTCGCCTGCGGATCCAGGTCGATCAGCAGCGTCCGCCTTCCCTTTGTCGCCAGTCCCGCTGCCAGGTTGATGGCCGTCGTCGTCTTTCCGACTCCACCCTTCTGGTTCGCAACTGTGATGATTGCCGTCATCTACCTACCGCCTCCACTCCTCACCCAACTGCTTACCTGTTCAGAATCCCGCTTGCCATTCTCATGCGCGGAATTCTCCCACTTCCACCGTTGTACTCTTACACCCTTATACTCGTACACCTCTTCGCTCTTCCCTCGCCGAGCACACAACTTCCTCGTTCCGAGGCACCGATACCACTTCAATTCTATTGGTGTTTATGCCGGCAGACAGGCCCAATGGCATACGCCTACTCTATGTTCCTCACCCCAGCCCACGCAAGAGAAAATTCCCATTTTCCCAACCCCCCAGTGGAAATCTCCCTGCCGAACCCGCCTTCCACGCCATCCCTTTGCCTTTCTCCCAGCTGCCCTTTGGCCCGGTCCGCGACACTCCCCTTTGACTTCCACCTTTGCCCCCCGCCTGTCACCCTGAAGCGATGCGATGGGCTTCGCCGAAGGACCTCAACCACCGTGTCTTACGTCCAAACTCTCCACTACCCCTGTTGGCCAATGTTCCCTCTGTGGTAACAAAAACGTCGTTCCCGCCCGCACTAAACCGTAATCCTGCCGCTCGGGGCTTTTCCTCTTGCCCTTTTTCGTTCTTTCCCTTCTTTCTCTCCCACGCTCCAAAAACAAAACGGCGCGACCGAAGCCGCGCCGCCCATGTACTTCCTTTTGCCTAGTGTCGTTCTTCCTAAAACTCGACTCCCCAGAAATCCTCCGGTGGATGCACTAACTCCAGTCCTAACTCCCATCCACTCCGTCCCTCATGCCCGCGCCAGATCAACACCGCCTCCGACGCTCTCTGATTGCTCCCGTTCTTGAGCACCAATTTCTGTCCTACCGCGAATCCCTGGGGCACAATCGCCAGGCAGCCCTTCGGACTGATATCCACCGTGTACCCTTCGGCGCTATGCGTGTTTCCGTCTTCCGCCCATTCCACCACTACCTTCACGCGTGAATTCACACGCGCTCCCGCTCTCATATATTGCAGCATTTTCAATGCGTAATTGATTTCACTCGATGAACTCACGTCCACTCCTTACACCGCACCGTACAAATGTCCCCACAATTTCTCACCTTAAAGTCCTCATCCTCCTGCGTCAATGGAACTTCCCCCCCAAATCACCTATTAGTCACCACTGTTACTCCCCCTGATCGTTACTTCCAGATCGCCTCTCATCCGCACACCGAAGCACGGCCGCTCCGATCCCAATCTCTGCTATCTTCTTCTATTCCCATGTCCTTCTTCCCAACCTTCCGCGACGAACTTCGCCCCACCCTCCGCCTCGCTCTTCCGCTAATCCTCGCCGAAATCGGCTGGATGAGCATGATCATCGTCGACACCATGATGGTTGGCCGTCTCCCCTACAGCGCCGAAGCCATTGGCGCCGTCAGCATCTCCTCCAGCATCTTCATCGTCTTTGCTTTTTTCGGCGAGGGCCTCCTCATCGGTCTGGACACCCTCGTCTCCCAATCCTTCGGCGCTGGTCGTCGCGAAGACTGCCACACTTCTCTCGTCAACGGAATCTACCTCAGCTTCGCCATCGCTCCCTTCCTGGCCATTCCTGTATGGGTCATTCCGCAGTACTTCGAGCGCTTTGGGGTCACTCGTCCCGTTGCCATCCTCGCTGCGCCCTACATGCGCACTCTTTCTGCTGGTCTGGTTCCTCTCCTACTCTATTTCGCCGTTCGCCGCACCCTCCAGGGCATGAACATGGTTCGCCCCATCGCCTTTGCCCTGGTCACTGCTAACCTGATCAACTTCCTTGGCAACTACATTCTCATCTTCGGCAAATTCGGCTTCCGTGCCTACGGCGTGACAGGCTCCGGCATCGCTACCTGCATTTCCCGCGCCTACCTCGCTGCCGTCCTCGTCGGCTACCTTCTTTGGTACGACTCGCACCACAAAACCGAACTTCTCAATACTCCGCTCAAGCCTGATCTCGCCCGTATCCGCCAACTCATCACCCTTGGCCTTCCCGCCGCAATCCAAATCACTGCCGAAGTCGCCGTGTTCGCCCTCGTCGCCGCGCTCATTGCCCGTCTCGGCGCCGTCGCTCAAGCCGGCCACCAGATCGCCCTCAACACCGTCGCTTTCACCTACATGGTTCCTCTCGGTCTCTCTTCCGCAGCCGCCGTCCGTGTCGGCCAGGCCCTTGGTCGCCGCGATCCCGTCGGCGCTCGCAATGCTGGCAACACCGCCATCCTCCTCGGCGCCTCCTTCATGTCCACCATGAGCGTTGTCCTCCTCGTCTTCCCCCGCTATATCGCTCGCTTCTACACCGCCAACGAAGTCGTCATCCACAGCGCCACAATCCTTCTGATGGCCGGGGCGGCCTTCCAACTCTTCGACGGTATCCAGACCGTCGCCACAGGCTCTCTCCGCGGCACCGGTGACACTCGCACTCCCATGCTCTGCCACTTCTCCGCCTACTGGTTCATGGGCCTCCCGTTGGGTACCTACCTCTGTTTCCACCAACACTGGGGCGCCCTAGGCCTGTGGATCGGCCTATCCCTCTCCCTTATCCTAATCGGCATCCTCCTTCTCCTGTTCTGGCGCCGCCGTGTCCGCCAACTCCTCGGCTCCGTCCCGCCGAATAGCGCAAGTCTGGCCTCCTGAAGCGATGCGAGGAGCATCGCGAGAGGACGTCACGGACTGCCCCATGGCGCCCAACACCCCGCCACTCAACGGCTTCCACTCTGCAATTCTTTCCCGATTTCACTTCTTCCTCACTTCCTCCTCCCCAAAAACAAAAAACGGCGCGACAATCGCCCCGCCGTTCAATCCGTCTTTTCTTTACCTCATTACTTCCTTACTTTTTCGCTCGTCCTCTTACATTTTGTATCTTCCCAAATCTTCGTCGCTCAACCCCTCCAGATAATTTCTCAACTGCTCATTCGTCGTCCGCTCCGCCAGCGCCGAACTCACTTTCGAGTTTTTAAGCACCACCTCATCAACAAAAATCGGGCAATCCATGCGCAGCGCCAATGCCAACGCATCGCTCGGTCGCGAATCAATACTCATCAACTCCCCATCGCGCTCCACCCAAATCAGCGCGTAAAAGGTGTCGTCTCTGAGATCGTTCACCACGATCTTCTGTACAGACACTTCCAACCCCAATAGCACATTCTTCAACAGGTCATGTGTCATCGGGCGCGGCGTCGATACCTTCTCAATCTCCAGAGCGATCGCGTTCGCCTCGTACGCCCCCACCCAGATCGGCAGGATCGACTGCCCCTGCACATCTTTCAGTACCACAATCGGCATTTGCGTAACCGGGTCCATCATCAGGCCGCGTATCTTCATTTCCACTTCCATCGCGCCCTCCTTGGCTCACCTCTGCCGACCGCATTCGCCCACTTCTAAACTCTCCATTCCCTCGGTGCTCCTCTGTGGGGAAATCCCTCGTTGCCCGCGTTACGGCTCTTACGATTCGCACCGATGGCAAAGCCTTTTCTTCCTGCGCGAAGCGAAGGACCTAATCCTCTGCGTCTTGTCCCTCACTTCACCGCTGTTCCCCCTAAACTACTCGCCAACCACATCTCCCACCAAACTATTCGGTGTCGCTCCGGTCACTCGAACCTGCACGTAGTCTCCCAGACTTTCTTCCACACGGGAAGTGAAATTCATCACCTTATTAGAGGACGTATGCCCCGACCACTGCCTTTCCCGCTTGGACTTCCCTTCCACCATCACCTCAAACACCTGCCCCGCCAACCCCTCATTCCTTAGCCGCTGGATCTCTCGCTGCTTTTCATTCAAAATCGCCAGCCTGCGGGCCTTCTCCTCCTCCGGAATCGCATCCCCCAGCTTCAACGACGGTGTATTCGGCCGCGGAGAATACTTGAACGAAAACGCGCCGTCGTATTGCGCCAAATCCAGTAGCGACAGTGTCTCCTCGAAATCTTTCTCCGTCTCCCCCGGAAATCCCACAATGAGGTCCGATGTCAAGCTAATCAGCCGTTTGGACGCCCGCACCAGCTCAATCTTTTCTATATACTCTTCCCGCGTATACGTCCGCGCCATGGCCTTCAAAATCCTTGTTGACCCGCTCTGCACCGGCAAGTGCACGTGCTCGCAAATCCCCGGCACCGCCTCAATCGCTTCCACAATATCTTTTCCGAAATCCCGCGGGTGCGACGTCGTGAATCTCACGCGACGTATCCCCGCAACTTCTGCCACCGCCACCAGTAATTCCGAAAATCGCATCCTCCGCGCGCTGGGGTCTGCGTAGGAGTTCACCGTCTGCCCCAGCAGTGTCACCTCGGTGTACCCCACGTCCGCCAGTTGCCGCACCTCTTCCAAGATCGACGCGCTCGCTCGGCTTCGCTCCGGACCTCGCGTAAACGGCACCACGCAATACGAACATGTCTTATCGCATCCCTCGATAATCGTCAGATACGCCCGCCAGGGATTGTCCCGCCGCGTCAGTTCCGTTTCAAACGTCTCGTCCGTGTCCGTTTCGAGCCCCGTCACCCGCCGGTTCCCTGCCTCTAGCTCCGCAATCATCTGCGGCAATTTCCGGTAGCTCGCGCTCCCGCAAACCAGACTAACCCACGGCGCCCGTGTAAAGATCCTCTCCCCCTCCTGCTGCGCCAAGCACCCCAGCACGCCGATGACTTGCCCTTCTTTCTGTGTAAACCGGTATTCTCCTAGCCTCGAGTAGACCTTCTGCGCTGCCTTCTCCCGTATCGAGCAGGTGTTATAAAGGATCACATTCGCCGCTTCCACGGACTCCACCTGCCTATATCCGCGTGCCAGCAGCACCCCGGCCACCTTCTCCGAGTCGTGCTCATTCATCTGGCACCCAAACGTCTCTAGATAAAACGTTCCCCCACCCATTGGGAATGACGAGTACGCGAGTCCGGCGACCCTCTCTTGACTCACACCGTTCGCCACGCACACGTCTTCTGGGCCGCTCGAATCTGCTCGCGGCTCGACTCCAAATCCAGCCACACCCCCGCCCACTAGCCGTTCCAGCCCAATATCAAACGCCTTCCCCATAACCTCGCAGTCTACCACACGCCCATTTTAGAGTGCGGGAGCCAGCTGGCCCTGAGCTTCGAACGCCGACTACCCTCGCTTTCTCTTCGGATTGCAACGGAAGAGACTACGCCCGCCTCAATGCTAATTTCAATTCCTGCCCGAGCTGCTCGATCCCGACGACTACCGGATCCGTATGTTCTCTCGCTCGTCACTCCCAGTCGTTCTTCTCGCCGCGCTCCCAGCAAGCGCATCCTCGCAGCAGTCCAGCCTAAGCGTCCTCGAAGAAGTCCCCGCCGCCACCATTACCACCCCCGACCACGACTTCCGCGCTGTCCGAGTTCTCTTCGAACACACTCCCATCGGCTGGCAACCGTTTCCCTCCAATTCGCCCGATCAGCTGTGCCTGAGAATCGTCGCCGCCAAATTCCTGGCTATCTTGCTCAATCGACTCCTCCCACAATCCTCAACCCGTAGGCATACTTCCCCGGCAGCGACTCCGGCAACGACACCTCTATATCACTCCCCTTCTGTTTCCACGCGAGCGGCCCACCAGCTCCCAGCAATGTCATCACCGCCCCCGGCCTCAATGTAATATTGGTGATCGTCACAGTCCTTCTCTTCGGTTCTCCCAACAAATACGCATACACCACCCCAGCCGCCTGCGTGAATCTCACCTTTAACCCGTCCGTCGTCTCTCCCTCCGCCCGAATCCACGGCCGAGAGCCGTAAATCCCCTCACCGTTCTGCCCCAACCACGCCCCCAACGCCTTTAAACGATCCATCTGCACCGCCGGTATCGTTCCATCCGCCTCTGGACCCACATCCAGCAACAAATTCCCGTTCTTGCTCACGATGTCCACCAACAGATAAATCAACTCATCTTTCTTGATCGTTTGGGCGTCCCCCTCCGCCCGGTTATACCCGAACGATCTTCCCAGCCCGCGGCACTCTTCCCACTTCTTCTCCTGGATTTTCGACAGCGTCTCATACTCCGGCGAGACAAAATCCGAGTGAGCAACTCCAAACCGGTCATCGATCACCCCATCCGGTATCGCGTTGTAATACTCCGCCATTATCTCCAGCGGATGACCGCTCTTCGGATAATCAATGTCATTCCACAAAACCGCTGGTTGATATTTCCGGATCAACTCCCGCATGTGCGCGTCTACGTATTTTCCATACCCCTCCGTCTGCGGTTGCACCGTTTTCGCCTGTTCCCAATTTCGTATTGGTCCGGGTATAAACGTCCAGTCATACCCACCTGAATAGTAAAGCCCCATGCGCATTCCCTGTGCCCGCACCGCCGACGTCAACTCTCCAACCAGATCGCGCGTAGCGTGCTGCCTGTCTTTTGGTAATGTTGGATTCGGCAGTTCGCTCGGCCATAACGTAAATCCTTCGTGATGCTTCGACGTCAGCACCACATATCGCGCTCCCGCCACCTTGAACGCGCGCGCCATCTCCTCCGGCTTCCACTTCTGAATCTCTCTATCAAACGTCTCCGCGAAATTGTAGTAATCGTAGTCCGCCCCGTAATGTTCCTTGTGATACCCCTGCGTCGGCGATCCCTCCAGTCTCAGCGTATTGAGGTACCACTCCGCGTACGGATTCCTTTTCAGATATTCTTCCGGCGATAATGTCTCCCCCTCCGGTGTCAGAACCGCCCATCCTGGCACCGAATACAATCCCCAATGAATGAAAATTCCCAGCTTCGCGTCGGCATACCATTTCGGCAGCGGATGGCGGTTCAACGACTCTATTGTCGCCTCATACCTTTCGATTGGCTCCGCTTTCGTCGCATCCGCGTTCGCGCCAGTGTTTGTCTTTACCTGCCCCTGCGCGCACACTCCGCCGCCCAAAAACAAAGTCACCAGCATTATCGCTGAGCCCTTACCAATGTTCTTCATCCCTCTCTCCTCCCTGCTCTCTTGTTGACCCCAAAGCGTCTCCCACTTTCTCAACACCTCTGCGGCCCCTCTGGTCCCTCGACGATAGTCCTTAGCATCTCTTCCCTCTTTCCGTAACTCGGCAACACGTAGACACTGTCACTCTTTCACTTCTTTTCTCTCCTCTCCTCCCGTTTCTCTCCCGAGTCTTCCCACCTGACTCCGCCTGTACTCACGTACACCACCACGAAGAAAATCCCCAGCAACGTATCCATCCCCCCAAAGAGAATATCCGACCTATGCATCCTACCCTGCAGCACGAGCACTGCCACCGCTATCCCCCAACTAAATTTCTCCACTACCGATGGAATCATCATCGGCCGAAACCGCACCGGATCCCGCGCGATCAGAAAAAACGCAATCTGCCACGCCAACCCCAGTCCCACGAATCCATAATAAAAACCCGGATGCGTAATCGGCGGAGGATCTTTCTGTCCAATCACATCAAACATAAAGTACAACGGCGCCAGCACGAGCACGCCCCAGATCCCTGCCCCCCAGAACACCACTTTCGCAAATTTCATCCTCTCCCTCCCGCGGCCTTCTTCTCCTCGCTAGCCCTCTTCCCTAAAGGCCTCGCCTCTTCCTCCCCTTCCCTGTACCTTAATCGAACTCCCGGTACCGCCCACGCCGGTGACATCGACATCCACACAGGTGCGGAGTAGTACCTATGAGATGTTTCGATTTCACCTCGGTCGTGCTCCGTGTCTCCGCGGTGCCCGCTCTCCTGCTTACCGCTGCCTCCTTAAGAACTCCAGGAAACCAAATGCACCTTTTCCATGACTAATATTTCCTGCAGCTCCATCAACGTCTCAACCGGGAAGCCCTTTGAAGCCAGCGGCATCTTTGCCTACGCTTGCACGGGCGATTCCCGTCAGACGGTCCGCATCTCGACCAGCTGGCACATCGGCAATGTTGGACAGCTCGATGACGGCGCAGGTCACACACTTCTCTATAACCGCTTTTCCGACGAGAGTCACGCAACGGTTTGGCGCTCTTGGTTTGGCAAAGTGAAGGCGCCCACCATCGACGTCCCCATCGGCCGTTCCGAGAAAGCCACCGGCAGCGTGACCGTTTTCACTCAACTCAACTCAGGACACCAGGGCGTTCCTCCCGGCACCTATGGGGCCACCGTTGGAAGAGGCCACGTTTCTTTCGACTACGATACTGTGGACAAAGGTCCCTGTGACGCGAGCGAGCATTCTATGCCTATCTCGAGAGTCTCCTTTACAGTGAACGCCATTGTGACCTCCCCCTACTTCAGGCCCAGCCGCCTCCTCCACCGATCCCCACACTCCTCTCACGGCGCAACTTGAGCGCGGCAAGAAAAAGGAAGAGGTCGACCGCCAGTTCGGGCCGGGAAAGCCATTATCTGAAACCGTCGGCGATCAGAGACTGGAAACTCAGGTTTATTAGTCGCAAAGCACCGATCGTTGTGCCGAACTCACCTGCGTCGATGGCTTGGTCGTGGGCTATCCCACGCGCTCAAGATGATTTGCATCGCATCATTGCGCACGAGTGCGATCCCAGATGTGGGAAGGCCCTCTTTCCCGCGCTCTTGGCTTTCTTTTGACCTTAATTTTGTGAGGAGGTTGTCGCCGTGGTTCGCTCTGTACTCTTGATCCCCATGGTCGCTGTTACTCTTTGCGTCCCATCTCTCAACGCTCAGAACACCCCGCTCGAATCCTATTTCACCGGCAAGCAGGTCGTCCTCAAAATCGACATGCCCGGTACCCAAATAGGCGTTGATCTTCGCTTCAACAAATCCACTCCCATGGATTGGAAGGAATATTCCAGCCGCATCAAGCAGTTCGGCGTGGCTATCCGTCAGGGTGACCTTGCCCGCGTCACCTCCGTCGCCGTCAAGCGCGACATGATCGAGTTCCAACTCGATGGCGGCGGCTTCGGCACATTCGGTGATGACGCCAACACCACCGTTACCGCCAAGCCTCTCAAAAGAAATTAGTACGAAAAAGATCTTGAGCAACAAATCGCCAATAGCGATGACCCCGACAAAAAACGCGACCTTCAGCGGGATCTCGATCGGGAACGCGCCCGACGCGAACGTCAGGACTCCCTCAATCAGCATCAGGCCCAAGTCGCCAGCCGGATAAAAGCCCAGGAAGTCACTGGCAGGCGTAGGGAGGGAGACTCACGCTTCAATCTTCGTCGGTCGGGCTCCATCCCCACCGATCAACTCACTCCGGAAGCGGTCATGCAGCGTCTGTCCGAGTACGTCAATTTCAACGCCGGCCCGACCGCCAACTCCGTCGTTCCCGCAACTAACGGCGATCCCCCATCACAGAATGCCGCCGCTGACCCCAATACTCCCGCTACCGCAAAACTAACCCACGGCATGAAAATGGAGGACGTCACCACGCTCCTCGGTCCCGGCACGCAACTTTCCGAATCCGTCGGCGATGGTGGACTGAAAACCCGGGTCTACGAGTACATGACCACCGACCGCCGCGTCGAAATCACTTACGTCGATGGCCTCGTCGTCCGCTACTCCATCTCCTCAAAATAAACGGAATTCCGCAGACACGCGTGCACTAAACACTCTTCTGAGCGCCCAAGCCCCCGAACACCCGTTGAGGGGCCCAGGCCTTGTTCTCTTTTGCTCTGCTACGCTCGCACGCTTCTACTCTTCATCTTTTTTGCATGCTTCTTTACATCCTCACTTCTTGCCCTATTTACTTCTTCTTCTCTTCCGCCTTCGGATTCCAGAACTCCGGATCGGCCTTCATCCACTCATCCTTCACGTAGCTCATCCGCGCATTAAACGCAAACAACTGTGTCTGCGTACTCTCCACGCATAACGCGAACAAATTGTTCAGCTTTTTCATCCCCTCTTCACCCATGGCGGTCTCGAACTGCTTGCCATCTGCAAACCCTTTGTCGATTTCCGCCAACGACTTGTGCCCGCTCACCAGAAGGAACGTCCCTCCATCTCCGCCATAGACCTGTTCGAACATGCCCCAGTGCGCGTCCGGCATGGCCTTCTCATAGCCTGCCTTCGCCATCTTTACCACTTCTTTCCATTCCGTGTCCTTGCCTGGCTTCACATGAAACAACGTAAATTCCATGTAGCGGAATTGTGAGAGATCGGTTCGCGGCCTCAGGCTCATCTCTTCGCTGAAATAGAACACTCCTTGATCCAGTCCCTCGAGCAATTCCCCGTCCGCCATATCTGCGCGGTCGATGGCCGCAGAGAGCGCCGTGTTTTTTGCCACCGCGTCATTGTCCTTTTGCCACGCTTCGAACGATTCATAGGATGTCAAAAACAATGCCCGAGACCTCCCGGACATTGACGTCATGCCGATGTAGTTTGTCGGCCACTTCGCCTTTCTCATTGCCTCCACAAACGCGCTCTCTGTCTTCTCGTGCGCCAATCCCGCTCTTCCGGGCTTCACATACTCGCGGGTGATCTGCAACACCTTCGGGATCCCTGACGGTTTGTCCTGGGCCCCCGCCACGCACACAGTTCCCACTGCCAGACACACACCTAACGCAATCCTGCTCAATTTCTTCATTATTTCGTTTCTCCTCTGTCGTCGTGTTCGAATAACTTCGGTAAGGGCCTGAATCCAGGATAGGCAAATGACATTTCAATGTGCCAGAGCGTATAGAAGTCCTGCCCCTCGGTCAAGCTTTCTCCTTCGGCCTTCCCCACTTCCTCCTCCTTTCACAATTCCCGCCTCCGCTCCTTCCCTTCGCGGCTTCTCCCCCCATGGACTCTTCCGCCGCCCAGCGCATCTCATTCCTTTGACCATGTTTCACCTGTCTGCTACGCTCAGTTTGTCAGCAAAATTTTGCTCTAAATGAGGGACTGACATCATTTCTCTGCTATCCGCACTCTTGGTCGGTAATATCTTTGACATACTTGCTCAAACTGGCTGGGTCGCGCGTTGCGTCCTGGGCATCCTCCTGTTCTTTTCCCTGATCTCCTGGGCACTTATCTTCCAAAAACTTGGTCTCTTTGGTCGTATTCGCCGCCAAAGCGACCAGTTTCTCAAGATCTTTCGCGCCACCAAGGGCGTTGCCAATCCCCAGGGACTCATCTCCGCCGGCTCTCCGTTTGCGAACGTCTACGCCGCCGGCTACCGCGAACTGCAATCCCAGGTCACCGGCACCGGCAATCCTACTCCGCAAAGACTCAAATCTCTTCAGGCTGTCACCGTCAGCATGCAGCTTGCTTCCACCGATGAAGTCCGTCGCGTCGAAAAAGGCATGTCCTGGCTTGCCACCACCGCCGGCGTCACTCCTTTCATCGGCCTCTTTGGCACCGTCTGGGGCATCATTGACGCTTTCTCCGGCCTCGGCACATCTGGTTCGGCAAGCCTTCGCGCCGTCGCTCCCGGTATCGCTGAAGCCTTGGTCACCACCGCCGCCGGTCTTTTCGCTGCCATTCCCGCTCTCATCGCCTACAACTATTTTCTCCAGGATATTCGCGATCTGGCCCAGCGCCTGGATACCTTCGCCAACGAATTCACCTCCCAGATCGAAAAAACCTTCACTTGATAGGTTGAATCGCCATGCCTACTCTCACCAAATCCACTCAAACTTCCCTCTCCGACATCAACATGGTCCCCTTCATCGATGTCGTCCTGGTTCTTCTCATCATCTTCATGATCACTGCTCCCATCTTGCAATCCGGCATCGAAGTCGATGTCCCCAAAACCCACACTGTCAAGGAGATCACCGAGCAGAAACTCGTTGTTACCATCGACAAAAATCAGCGCATTTATCTCGGCAACGATCCAACTAACATCCACCAGCTCGCCGACAAAATTAAAAAGCAGGCCAAGCACGGCAACGACGCCGTATTTCTCCGCGCCGACGAGACCGTCCCCTTCGGTGCCTTCTGCACCGTCATCGATTCTCTTCGCCAGTCCGGCATCTCCAACATCAGCATCGTCACCCAGCCGATCACCGACCGGAATCCCACACCCTGACCTATGTCACAGGCCGTCTACACCTCCGACGATCTCACCCTCAAACGCTACTTCTCCTACTCTGTCATCCTCCACATCGTCCTTACGGTTGCCATGCTCCTGGGCATCTGGATTCAACGCTCCGGTGATCCCTGGGGCGGCCTCGGTGGTGGTGACAACGGCGTAAAAGTAAATCTGGTCGCCGCCGCCGGTATCCCCATGCCTCCGACTGCAAATCCCACAGAGAGCGAAGCTGTAGATCCCACAAAGGGATTGAATAAGGAAGAGCCGAAGCCCAAAGAGCCCGAGCCGAAAACCGACGCAACCAAGATCCCCAAATTCGAAAAAGAAAAGCCTCCTCCTCCCAGCAAAAAGTCCAAGGTTTTCGAATCCAAGACGGCCCAGCCCGAAAACGCTGTTCCTTATGGCAAGGGCGGTCAGATGAATATTCCCAGTGGCTATTCGAATTCTCCTGGTCCCCTTAACGGTGGCCTAGCCGTTCAGGGCCAGGGTGGCGGCGATTTCGCCGCTCGATATGCCTGGTATATCGAAGCCGTCCGCCGCGCTGTCAATCAGAACTGGATGCAGAACACTATCGACCCCGCCGTGCGCGCGGCTCGTCGCGCAAAGACTACCGTCACCTTCACCATCAATCGTGATGGTTCCGTCAAAAATATTCGCATCTTTGAGTCCAGCGGCAATCGCTCCATGGACGATTCCGCGCAGCGGGCCCTCCTGAGCATCGATCATTTCCCCGCTCTGCCCTCGGATTATTCCGGCCGCTACGTGGACGTAACCTTCGATTTCGATCTGGGCATGGGAAGATGATGAACCGCAGCTCAGGTGGTCGAGAGTCTCTAGACTTGCCAGCACGCCGTTCCGCGCATCCCCACCCTTACCAAGCCCTGTCCCTCCGAGCGCACTCTTCGCCGCGAGGAAAGCCAGTTTCTATCCTCCGTATTCTCTGGGGCCTCTGCGGCACTCTCTTTCCGGCATCACCATTCTCCCGATGGGCGTTTTTGCTGGCCCCCCTCTCGCGGCCACAAAGACGAACCTGCGCTGCCGAGGAGCGCGCCTCCTGCGCGGCGAAGGATCTTAACCACTCCCTCCACCACAATCTGTCCGATTCCGCGTCTGGCTTCCCTCTCTGCTATGCTGAAATTCCCAACTCTCTCGTTTCATCCATTCCCGACCTGGAGGCTCGCTTGTCGCCAAAGAACTCCGCTCGTTCGACCTCTTTCTACTCTCTTTCCTGTGTGCTGAAACTCTTTTCGTTCGTTCTGCTCTTCCTCCTTCTTTGTTGCCCTCCCTGCTTCTCCCAAGACTGGTTCCGCACCGGCACTGGCCTTGGCGTCGAAAAGCCCCGCATCGCCGTTTCCAATTTCGTCCCTAAATCCGACACCGATAAACCTCACGCTACCCTCTTTACCAACGTTGTCCGCGACGATCTCGCTTTCTCCGGCATTCTCGAACTTGCCAGCCCAGATTTCTATCCACCCAAAGTCCCCGCCCAGCCTGGCGAACTCCAGATGCTCGATTGGTCGCAAGGTCCCGTGAACGCCAATTTTCTTGCCTTCGGCAATCTCACCGAATCTTCCGCGGAAGTCGCTATCTTCGCCTGGATGTACGACGTCCACAGTCCCTCCAGTCAGGCCGTTGTCGGCAAGGTCTATCGTGGCGCTCCCACCGACGCGCAAGTCCGCAAGTTCGCTCACCAGTTCGCTGACGAAATTATCAGCAAGCTTTCCGGTGGACTCTCCAGCATCGCCTCCACGCAAATTGCCTTCATCCGCGGTACGTACGGTTCCAAAGAACTTTGGGTCATGGACTACGACGGCGCCAACCAGCGCAAACTCACCTCCCTTGGCTCTGTCGCTCTCACACCTCGCTGGTCTCCCGATGCTTCCCGCATCGCCTTCACCTGTTTCGTTCCCGTCAGCGGTGTCACCAGCGCGCAAATCTGCATGTACTCCTTCGATGCCAACAAAATCGTCTCCTTCGCCCGTTACCGCGGCACCAACAACTCCCCCACATGGTCGCCCGACGGCTCTCAAGTCATGTTCTCCTCTTCTATGCAAGGCAACCCCGCTCTCTATGTCACCGATTCCGGCGGCAATCGCCCCAAGCGGGTCACCTTCGCCTCCAACGGCGCCGATACCTCGCCTGCCTGGAATCCAAAGACGGGACAGACTGTTGCTTTCGTCAGCGATCGCGGCGGTGTTCCCCAGCTCTATCTCATGAACTCCGACGGCACAGACCCGCGCAAGCTCGATCTTCCCGACATGGGTTACGTCATCGATCCCGCTTGGTCTCCCAATGGCCAGCTTCTCGCTTTCAGCTGGCGCCGTCCCTCCGGCAATTACGACCTCTATATCATGGACGTCGTCTCCCACCAGCTTCGCGAACTCACCCGCGATTCCGGCCGAAATGAACGTCCCTCTTGGGCTCCCGATGGACGCCATATCGTCTTCGAATCCACCCGCGGCGGCACCCGCCAGATCTGGACCATGCTCGCCGACGGCACCTCTCCACACCAGCTCACCACCTCCGGCCACAACGAATCCCCCAACTGGTCCACTCGCTGACCATGCGCATGCCCTCGACAAAGAATTGTTATCCCGAGCAACACGCGAGATCCCTCTTCGATCTATCCGCCGAGCGCCTTCACCCATTCCGCCACGTGCTCGCCGCTCCCTTCGGCTCCTTCCTCTGTCCCCTCTGCGTTAATCTTTCTTTCTCCCTCCTTGAACTGTTCCACTCTTTTTCTATGGTCCTCCTCCCGTCGATTCCCGTTCCCACCCCTGCCTCTTCCCACGCACGTCCTTTAGTTTCTCGCCTATTCCAGTTACGATATATCGTGCTACGACATATCCCCCGGACCCGGCCCTCTGGTGGTACCATCGCTCTATCCAGCGGCCCCAACACGGGACTCTACGGTGTCTTAGGAGGACACGCATGACTCAGTCGTACCGCCGACTCGTTCGCTCGTTGCTCATTTCTTTTTCCACACTCGCTCTCCTGGTTGCTGGCTGCAATAAGAAGCCGCCCGTTGCCCCAACCCCGTCCTATACGCCTCCACCCGCTGCGGTTAAGCCCACCGCCACCATCAACGCCGATCGCAGTTCCATCAACAAGGGCGAATCCGTCAAGCTCACATGGACCACCACCGACGCCGTCAATGTCTCCATTGCCCCCGAAGTCGGTGCGGTCACTCCCCAGGGTTCCACCGCAGTCACCCCCTCGGAATCCACCACCTACACGATCACCGCCAGCGGCCCCGGAGGCAGTGCTGACGCCACCGTTCGCGTTTCCGTTAACGCTCCTGCCGCTGTCGTCGAAGCTCCCAAAAACACGACTTTCGACGAACTCTTCCTGAAGGAAATGCGCGACGCCTATTTCGATTACGATTCCGCCGCCATTCGTCCCGATGCACGCGAAGCTCTTCAGAAATCCGCTGAATTTCTTAAGGGCTATCCCAACACCCGCGTCACCATCGAAGGCCACTGCGACGAGCGCGGTTCGACCGAATACAACCTCGCGCTCGGCCAACGTCGCGCCAACGCCGTCAAGGAATACATGATCAGCCTGGGTATTCCTGCAGACCGCCTCAGCACCACCAGTTGGGGCAAAGAGAAGCCCTTCTGCACCGAATCCACGGAAGCCTGTTACGCCCAGAATCGGCGCGGCCACTTCACTCTGAACAAGAACTAATCACCATTTCCTGCCGGGGCGCAGCACCTCAACACTGCCGCGCCCTCGCCTTTGTCGCGCCGGCATCCTGCTGGCTCTTGGATTCTCTTTGCCCCGTGAACGCCAACTTTTCTCCATTCCGCACGGCAAGCGGGATGAATCTCCCGAATGGCGTTTTTTTTCGAGATCCCCCTCCCCCACCCATAAAACGAACGTGTCGATCTGAGCGCGTCGTTTGCGCACAGGAGTTCAATCTTTGGGTTCTGCCGGCCACCTCTCCACACCCTCCGCGATAATCTCTTTTCTTCGCTATTCGCCTCAATCTCGCCACCCTCTCCCCGTTACCATTCCACGCATCTCCCTCCATCACTCCACACAACCACTTGCTCCATTTCCCCACACCCAGTAAATTGGAAGATCGGGATTCGTTCAGCACTTCATCCCACTGCATCTTCTCTGGAGGCTTGTTCATGCGTACTCGCAATCTACTGATTCTCGCCGGCGCCATGTTTCTCAGCGCTCTCGCCGGCAGCCTTGTCGGCCCCAAACCTGCCCTCGCCGTCGCTCGCGAGATCATCGAACTCCAGCGCGACGTCACCTCTATCCTCCAGGGTCAAAAAGAGTTGCAGACCCAGATGACGCAGGATCACACTGTCCAGAAAACGCTCATCGAGCAATCCGCCGACTCCGTCAACAAGCTCAACTCCACCATGTCCAGCCTTCAGAAATCCGTACAGGATGTCCAAGCAAACTCTGGCACGCGTCTCGACACCATGTCCACGCAAGTCCAGGGCCTCTCGGACAACCTCGAAGAAATTAAGTCCCGCCTCGGCAAAGTCAATCAGCAGCTCGTCGACCTGCAGAACTCCGTCCAGAATATTGACGCGCGCCTCGCGGGCGGCACTCCCTCTTCCGCTCCCTCTGGCCTTGCCGGTTCTCCCGGACCTGGCGCCGGTTCTACTTCCACCTCGCCCGCCGGGCCTCCACCTTCTGCGGACACGCTCTATTCGAACGGTCTCCGCGATATCACCAGCGGCAAATACGATCTCGCCCGCTCCGAATTTCAGGATTATCTGAAGTATTACGGCGACACAGACCTTGCCTCCAACGCCCAGTTCTACCTCGGCGAGATCGCCTATTCGCAAAGAAATTATGAAGAAGCCGTTCAGGAATACGACAAGGTTCTCAACAACTATCCGAAGAGCTTCAAACTCGCTCCCGCCCGTCTCAAGAAGGGCATGGCCCTCATCGAACTAAATCAGAAAAATGCTGGCGTCAGAGAATTGCGCGAAGTCGTCAAACGCTACCCCGGCACAGAAGAAGAGCGCCGCGCCCGCGCCAAGCTCAAGGACATGGGCATAGCCGTCTCCGCCTCGAGCACCCAGTAAACTCTCTGTCGGTTGTGGGCCGGCTCACTTCCGGCGCCTGCATGCACGTCTGCCCTGCCCTACTTTTCCCGCTAACCAAAAAGGTAAGCCGGGCATCCTGAGCGCCTTTTCTGCGCGTAGGAACTCAACCCCCACCTCTTGCCCACCACCTCTCCGCTTCCTCTGCGCCTTCAGCGTCTCTGGGTTATGTTCCTCTGTTCCTCGAGACTGTAACCTTCCTTCAGCGATGTCCCGATGGCCCCCACCCCTTCCCCAGGTACTATTGCCCTCCAGCGCTTCCCCTGCTATCTTCCCTTAATCCCGGTTCTCTCTACCCTTAACCAGATGTGGCTTTCGCCCGGTGCTGCAAGCACGCCCGCGTCCGCTTGCCCGGCTTAACCGTGGTTCTGTGCAGCTAACCTATCCGCCTAGGGGGAATCTGATGAATCTTCGCGCCATTCTTCTCGCCGTTCTCATGCTCTTTGTTTTTTCGGCCATCCGCAGCGTGCCCGTAGCCGCCAGCCAACTCCTCGTCGATGTAGACAAAGTCGCCTGTCCCTTGGCCAGCTACACCTCTATCCAGGCCGCCGTCAACGCCGCCTCCCCTGGCGACGAAATCCGCATCTGCAAGGGTATTTATGTCGAGCAGGTTGTCATCCAGAAATCACTCGACATCCACGCGGACAACGGCGCCATCCTCATGCCCTCGGCCATGGTGGCAAACTCCACCAGCCTCTTTGACGCGTCCCCCCTGGCCGTCGCTCTCCTCGTCACCAACGCCAGCGGCGTCTCCGTCGACGGCCTCATCGTTGACGGCACCAACAGCGGCATTTCCGCCTGTGCTCCCGATTTCTTCGGCATCGCATTCCAAAACGCTTCTGGCAGCATTCGTCGCACGGTCGTCCGCAATTTCAAGCTCTCCGCCTCCCTCAACGGCTGCCAGACCGGCACCGGCATCCTCGTGCAAAGCGGTGGGGGCCAAATTTCCAGCGTTGCCATCGACTCCACTTCCGTCCACGACTTCCAGAAAAACGGCATTACCGCCAATGAAGTCGGCACACAAGTCCACATTCGCGGCAATTTCGTCACCGGCGTTGGCCCCACGACCGGCGCCGCGCAAAACGGCATTCAAGTCGGTTTCGGCGCTACCGGCTCCATCATGGACAACACCGTCAGCAACAACATTTGGTCACCTTGTGTCGCCGTCAGCACTTGCACCGCCGTGGCCACAAACATCCTCGTCACTCAATCCGACGGCGTCACCGTCTCGGGCAACTCTGTCTCCGTCAGCCAGGTGGGCATCTTCATCGACGCCAATTCTGCACAGCTGTTCGACAATCAGGCTTCGGCCAATTCCGTGTTCGACGGTATCCGCCTCGAAGGCAATTCCAGCTACGGTCGCGACAACACCGTCTTCAACTCTTCCGAATCCGGCATCTTCCTCGACGGCGACAACAACGTTGTCCGCAACAACACCGTCACCGAAGCCTCCATCGGCATCCTGAAAACCACCACGTCCTCCGGCAATCTCATTCAACTCAATTCCATCTTCGATTGCCCTATCACCATTCAGGATCCGTCGGCCCGCTCCATCGCCAAACTCCTTTCTCCCCAGCGCTAAAAGCAAAATGGGCGTCCATCTCTCCCTTGGACGCCCATTGCACTCTTAAACTTGCCTGCCCCTTTACAGCCCCTCTGTCTCTTCGACGGAAAAGGCGTTGCCGCCCAGACCGGAACCCCTCCCCGTCTACTGCTTCACCCGCAACAAATCCACCTGCCCTCGCTCGTAATACCACCCGTACATCGCCCAAGTACCCCACGCCACCCCTCCCAGCGCCACAACAGACAAGTAGGCCAGCCGGTCTGGCGCCAACATCGCCAGGGCTCCCAAGGTAAGTACCGCCACCAAAACTAAAATAAACACCCCAATCACCGGTAGCGTCCGCAGCCTCAGGCTCACCGTATCGTTGGTCACTTTCGAAAACTTCCCCGCAATCAGAATCGGTATCATCGCCAGCAGCAGCAAGATCCCTCGTCCCACCAACAAAAATCCCTTCACCGGCGGCATTTGCGCTCTTTCTTCCCCCTCTCCTCGCGCGGTCTTTCGCTGCTTTCTTCAAGCGTCTCAGCAGCGCGGGGTCGTACAATCTCACCCTCATCGCGCCGCATCCGGATCGCGCAAATTTACCAGTACCTCTTCGAGCGATCCCTTTCCTTCTCCTCCCCATAGCTCTCCCGCTTTTCCATTCAACCGGAGCCCACCATGGTCCAGCACGCAAATCCTGTCCGAAAACTTTTCCGCAATCTCCAGAATTTGTGTCGTGTACACCACCGTTCTTCCGCGAGCCGCCGCTTCCTTTGCTTCGCGTTTAAAATACGCAATCCCCATAGGGTCCATTCCTGATGCCAGCGGTTCATCCAAAATCCACAATTCCGGATCGATCACCAGCAGCGCCGCCAGTCCCGCCTTGTACAACTGCCCGCGCGACATCGTCCCCATTGGCATCCCCGCGAATACCAATATGTTCAGTTGATCCAGGATTCTTGCCACGTTCTCCGCGTTCGGTTCCGGCCGTTCATAGAGTCGCACGCACATCGCAATGTGCTGCAGCACGCTCATCCGTGCAAACGCCATCGGAAAATCCGGCAAAAACATCAGCCTTCGCCGCAGCTCCATCTTTCCCCGATGAAAGACCTCCCCGTCGTAATAAATCCTTCCACTGCTCGGCGCGACAATTCCTGCCAGGCAGTTCAGCAGCGTGGTCTTCCCCGCTCCATTCGCGCCCAGTACTCCCACCACTTGTCCTGGGTCCAACTCCAGCGTCACCTCTTCGAGCGCCCAAACCCTGTCAAACTCCTTCGACACTTTCTCAATCCGGATTCTCATCTCTCCGTGTTTCCCCTAAACCCCTCACACACCGAAACTCTGCTACCCGCGGTCCTTTAAACTCTTACGCCCCAGCGTTACGCCTGCGGACCCTCTGTGGTAACCGCGGTGCTGCCCATACCACAATTCCCCCATGGTCTATTCCATCTCCGCTTCCAAAATCATCCGATCAAAAGCGCTCGGTAATCCTTCTCGCGAAGTGTACGGCCCCGGTACGTAAGCCCGCGAACGGATCCCCAACTGCGACAACTCCGCTATAGCCCAATCCTCTTTATTCGTCGCATCCCAAAACTCCACCGCATCATCCCCGCAAAAATCCTGCTTGGCCATCTCCCGCGGATGAAACAACCATTCCGTCACCACTTCAGTCCGATCCGCTGTCTTCGGCCACAGCCGGTGCACCATCACGTAATCGGGGTGCAAGCTCAAAAATAAATTCGGATAGATCGCATAGTACAGCACCTGCTTGCACTGCTCTGCGCTCAGCCCCGGTAGATATTCCCTTCTCCTCACTCCGTCCACGCTCATTGTCTCCGCGCCGCCGCGGAATTCCATCGACCCGCCAATGTAGCGATCCGTCGGCACATCATTTTCCCCACTCATCGTATCCGTCACGCGGCTCAACATCGGGTGAAGGATCGGGCAGTGCAAGCACTCGTTGTAATTCAGCACAATCAACTTCCAGTTCGCTTTCACCTCATACGCCGCCCGTTTGTATACTCGCAGCTCTTCGATCCCCCACGCCGCGAATTTCTTCGGCAAATCCGCCAACTGCTCCGCCAGCGGACGCGCCTCTTTCGCCAGATTTAGAAAAATATGCCCATCCCACACTTCCGCCCCCACCTCATGCAACGGATAATCTTCTCTTCGAAACTCCCCGCCTTCCATGTACGGCGCACCCAGAAGCTTCCCATCCAGCCCGTACGTCCAGCCGTGGTACGGGCACTGGATCCGCCCTGCAAACGTTCCTTCTTTCTCAGCGCACATCCGCGTTCCCCGATGCCGGCACACGTTATAGAACGCCCGCACCGCACCGCCTGCTTCCCGCGTGACGATGAGGCTTTCCCCGGCCAACTCCGCCAGGAAATATTCTCCGGCATTGCCGATCTGCTCGCTACGCCCCGCGCACACCCACATCCCGTAATAAAACCTTTTTATCTCTTTCCTGAAAATCCCGTCATCTGTGTAGTACCGCGCCGGCAGGGTCATCTGCATGCTGGTCATCTCCAAACTCTTCAATCTATTCTGCCCCGCTCATCCTTGCAACCCAATCACAGAGTGCACGCTCCATGGCGACGAAGAATCTCACCACCAGCCCTCTTCCCCAAGAATTTCTGATGAATTCCATGCGTTTTTTGCGTGACCACTCTCTACCCTTGCAGGTGTACATTCCCTTCAACCAGGGAGGATTTTTTGCTCCCTGACATTTCATCACTCCAAGGAGGCAATCATGCGAAATCCCACAAACAGGGCGAGGCTCATCGTCCTCTTCATAGTGTTGGTCGCGGCTATGACCTTTCTTGGAACCGCCGCCGCTCAAAAAGCCTCTGTCCCTAAGCCCCAGGATCGTCTGGCCATGGGCGAGGAATATGTCCGCCAACTTCTTCTCCTCATGGATACCGACAGGAACGGCATGGTCACCAAGCAAGAGTACATGAAGTTCATGGAAGTCGAATTCCAGCGTCTCGATAAGACCAAGCAAGGCGCACTCAGCGCTAAGCAACTCACCCAACCCAATCTCTCCGCCGCCCATTTCGTCGGCAAATAGTTCCCTGGGAGCTCCATTCTCCCGATTAGCACCGACTGCGTTTTCTCCTATCCCAAAAACGCACAGACAAGGAACTGCGCCCCACGTCCACACGATGTTTGACTTCCGCGGGTGTTCCCTCCTTCCGTCACCCCTTTGTCTTTCCTCCCCGTTCATTTCATTTTTCATCTCCCACGTGTTATCTTGCTCTTTTCAGGGAGATGCTCATGTCCGTGAACAAAGTCATCCTCGTCGGCCGTCTCGGCCGCGATCCAGAAACCCGCTACACCTCCGGTGGCCAGGCCGTCGCCAATTTTTCCGTCGCCACCGACGAATCCTACAAAGACAAGAACGGTGAGCGTCAGAAGCGCACCGAATGGCACAAGATTGTGGTTTGGGGCAAGCAAGCCGAAATCGCCCAGCAGTACCTCAAAAAGGGCTCTCTCGTCTTTATCGAAGGACGCATCCAATCCCGCGAGTGGCAGGATAAGGAAGGGCAGAAGCGCACCAGCTTCGAAATCGTCGCCTCCAATTTTCGCATGCTCGGTGGCCGCGGCGACGGAATGGCCGCAGGCGCCGGTGCAGCAGGCGGCTCCTCCCGCTCCGAAGAGTTCGACCAGGGTGCTCCAGCCCACGATGACGCACTGGGCGCAGGCTCCGGCCCCGACATCGGCGATGAAGACATCCCCTTCTAGCATCTCCATCCAACTCGTCCTGTGGTACAGGCAGTCCAGTCTCCACTCTGCTTTTGACGGAGTTTGCTTTCTACCTTTGCACCCTTTGACTTTCTCACCGTTCTAAGGTTCTTTCCTAGCTCTCGCCACGCGACCCCACTTGACCCCTCCCCATTTCCTCTATAATGTAGATCTAATGGCCCCCCGCGACTTCCTCGGCGAATTCGAACACATCGTGCTCCTTGCCCTTCTCCGCCTCGGTGACAACGCCTACGGTGTCACCGTTCGCCAGGAAATCGAATCTCGCGTCGACCGTGACGTCTCTATCGGAGCCATCTACGCCACGCTCGATCGCCTCCAATCCAAGGGCTACATCAAGTCTCATCTCGGCGATCCCACCCCCGAACGCGGCGGTCGTTCCAAGCGCTTCTTCCGTGTCTCCCCCAAAGGAGTCGCCGCCGTTCATCGTACCCATCGCGCTCTCCGCACCATGACCGCAGGTCTCCGCCGCCTTGAAGGGTACGCTTGATGTCACAAGAATCTTCTTCTCAACCGCCACGCCTCGCCGACTGGCTCCTCGATCTCTTCACCCCCTACGATCAAGCCCGATCCATCCCCGGCGATCTCTACGAAGAATTCTCCGTCGTCGCATCAGAACGCGGCCCCGCCGCCGCTACTGGCGCCACTCACTCAAATCCATTGCCGACCTGTTCCTCGCCGCGTTCCGCAATTCACCATTATCCATCTCTGCCGTCGTCGCAGGTTTTCTCCTGATGGGCTTGGGCGCCTCTTGGCCAGAGAAAGCACTGTTCGGTGCGCTCCATCTCCTGCGCAACCACGTCACCCCCTACCGCGCCGATTGGTATGCCTTGACCCTCTGGCTGAACAACGGCCTGTTGATTGCCACTCTCCTCTTCTGCCTGTTGATCGGCCTCCTCGTCGCCTTCCTCGCCAAAGGCAACGAACTTGTAGCCACAATGACTCTCAGCCTTCTCTTGATTCTCAGAATGGCCGTACTACTTCCTTTCGCCAAGTTTGTCACTCCCTACTCTCACCCCTTTGTTCTACCGATCCTCCTGTACATGTTCGATTCACCAGTCATGCTCATCCTCGTCGGCTGGATCGTCCGGGATATTCGCCTAGCCCGCTATCGCAAGCGCTCCTACGCCTGATGCACTCTTGTACGATTGCGGTCGTCACCTCTTAAACCCTGAAACTTCTTCCTTCCCTGAACTCCGCTCTCTCCATCCCCTTCCCCCAAATCCCTACTCCCGCGTTACCATACTCCCCATGAATATTCGCGATTTCCGCCGTATCGCCCTCAGCTTTCCCGGAGCCGAAGAGTCCTCCCATAGGGGCCAGCCCGACTTCCGCGTCGGCGGCCGCATCTTCGCCACCCTCGCTTCCGCCAAGCAGGGCTACGGCAATCTCATGCTCACTCTCGAGCAACAACAAGCCTTCGTCGGAGAACTCCCCGAAGTCTTCCTCCCCATTCCCGGCGGTTGGGGTCGCATAGGCATGACCCACATTCGGCTCGCCGCTGCCAGCGAAGACGTCCTCACCGGCGCTCTCCATACCGCCTGGAAGCTCCGCGTAGACAAGAACGCCAAATCCGCAGGGAACTCCCCAACTGCAAAAAAGCCTTAGCCGACCCGCACATATGAGCCCCGCAAAAAGCGCTAACCTATTTACCGCACCCTTCCACTGAGCCACTCTATAGCTCTGCCAATCCTCTACTTTCTTTCTCTCTCCTACGACGCCTCCAAAAAAAGGGGGCGCGACCGAAGCCGCGCCGCCTCCCCAACCTTCACCTCTTAACCTCCTCACTCCTTCTCCTCACATCGTCAGCACCACTCGAAACTCCGCCTTCCCACTCTCCATTCTCTGGTACGCTTCCTTCACCTTCTCCAGCGGATACCTCTCAATCATCGCCCGCACTCCTGCAAAATTCGAAAACTCCAGCGTCTCTTGCGAATCCATCGCCGTTCCCGACGGCCATCCCTGGATCGCGCGTCGGGCCATCAGCAGCTGGACCACAGATACCTCCAGTGGCTCTAACGGGGCTCCCACCACCAGCAATTTCCCACCTATCGCCAATCCTTCGATGACTTCGGACATCGCTTTCGCATTCGGCGCTGTTGCCAGGATTACTTTCGCTCCTCCCAGCTTTTTCAACTCCTCGGCCGGCTTCGTCGCATTCGTATCAACATAGGCAAACGCTCCCAGCTTTTTGGCCAGCGCGGCATTCTCCGGTCCGCGTCCGATTCCCACCACGCGATATCCAGACTTCGCCGCATACTGAATCCCCAAATGACCCAATCCTCCAATGCCCAGCACGCCCACCAAATCTCCCGACTTCGCCCCGCTATGCCGCAGCGAATTAAATGTCGTGATCCCCGCGCACAGAAGCGGCCCGGCCTCCGCTGCGTCCAATCCTTCCGGAACCAGGGCCACCGCTTCATGCCTCGCCAGCATGTATTGCTGGTACCCGCCGTCGCGCGACACTCCGGTGATCGCCTGGTTTACGCAGGTATTAAAATCCCCACGCCGGCACTGCTCGCACACGAAGCAATGTCCGCCATGCCATCCCACTCCCACCCGGTCGCCTTTCCTCCATTCCGTCACACCACTTCCTACCTCATCCACCAATCCAACCACTTCGTGTCCCGGCACGCGTGGATAATTCAGCCAGGGAAGTCCGCCTTTCAGCACCAGTTGGTCGCTATGACAAATCCCGCAGGCCTGCACCTTGATGCGGATCTCTCCCGCTCCCGGCTGGGGAATCTCCCGCTCCACCAGTTCAAATTCCGCTCCAGGCTTCCCCACCACTGCCGCTAAATTCTTAGCCATCGCCTTTCCCCCAGTCGTTTTATTCTTGCCATGGTTTCAATGCGTCACAGCCAAGTCCACTACGCCCCGTTCGATGCTGGTCCCCGACAGCCCGTTAATTCTTCTATTGGCGAGCCTTTAACCCGCGGGGCTTTGTTCCTCCCCCTCCAAGGCAAATAAACTGTCATCCTGAGCGCACCTGACCCGCGAAGGAACTCGATCCCATGCGCCTTGCCTACCCACCCTGCGCTCGTTTCCCTCCGGCACTCTGCCACCCCCAAACGTTTGCACTTCCCCTCGCGCTTTCCTAACCCCCTTTGTTCCTGTGGCATGCCCACATGTCTCCTGTGGTTACTCCACACGAGACCCTCAAATCCCCTTCATTTTCGGCATAATGCTCATCTTTTATGCTTTTCCCACCAAACTTTTCTCCCTCCGCATTCGTTATACCTGTAACTATCCGCTAAGCCGAGTGGAACAAATTGCCTATCACGCGTTTGGCGTGCCGGGACTTCGTGTGCCTGTTCCATTTCTCGGGCACCGCCTTCCCGATTTGCTCGCGCCTCCGCTGTGGTGTGCTCACGGTGCTTGCGTTTTTTGCTGGTAATCGCTTCTAGCCGGCAATCTCGCGCAGTACGAAGAACTATCTCTAGTCAAGGGGGAACATCATGAACTCTCGGCAGCTTCACTCCATATCACTTATCTCGTTCTCTTTATTTCTGTCCGTATTCGTCGCGGCCATTTCGACCACTCACGCCGCGCCTCAATCACCTCAGAACCACAGCCTCATCTCCGACCTCCAGTCCCGCGCCGAACAGGGCGATGCCGATGCCCAATACCGCCTCGCGAAGACCCTCCTGGCCCGCAACCCTTCCCCCCAAGACGATCAGTCCGCCATTAAATGGCTCCGTGCTTCGGTAGCCCAAAATAATCCCAACGCTGCGTTCCTCCTGGGGTATCTCTACGAGCACGGTCAGGGCGTCCCTCGCGATTACGCACTCGCCTTCCAGTATTATCAAGCCTCCGCGCAACTGCACTACCCTTCGGCGGAAAACAATCTAGCTTCCCTTTACCAGCACGGTCAGGGTGTCCCCAAAAATCTTGGTAAAGCTTTCGAGTGGTATCTCCTCGCCGCCCAACACGGCAATCCCATCGGCCAGGCCAACCTCGCCACTCTCTACTACCTCGGCTCCGGCGCTCCCCGCGACTATGCGCAAACCGTCAGATGGCTTCGTGCCTCGGCTGATTCCGAATTCGCTGATGCCCAGAACAGTCTTGCCTATTTCTATTTCTGCGGCATCGCCGTCCAGCGCGACTACACCGAAGCCGCACGGCTCGTCCGTCTCGCCGCTGAAAAGGGACTCCCCAGTGGGGAAACCAATCTTGCCTATCTCTACGAACAGGGCAAAGGCGTTCCCCTCGATTACGTAGCTGCCTACACCTGGTATTCCCGCGCGATCGCCGCTGGTGACAAAAGCGGCTCCGATCACCGCAAGCAGCTCGCTCACATCATGACCCGCAGGCAACTCGAGCAGGCCTCCGCCCTCCTCACCGCCTATTCCCCGTCCGGCTCTGTTCCGCCTTCCGTCCCCCCTTCGACCGCGATCACGCTATTCAGACACTGATCCTTCGAACCCACGTCCGGAAAGCACACTCCTCACACATGCTCGGCGCACGGAAAGATGGCCCACCGGTTTATCTCCGGCGGGCCATCTTCACTACATTTCCATGCAGACTATTCACGCGACGGCTGGTACGTGCACGCATGCACGGCATTCGAATACAGCGGCTGGATTTCATACTGCGTTCCATTGATCCATGGTGTTTGGTACACAAACGTCAAGTTCTGGCACTCATCGGCAATCTCATCACCAAACAGATCGAGCGATACCGTGTTCCACCACGCCGTTCCGTCCGGATCCGTGATCGTCTCGATCATCTCGTGCGACAGCACACTTGCCTGCGAGTCCACCTCTGCCCCGTTCGGGCTGGGCTGCCCCACCGCGCACCCGTTCACGTTCTGGTACGGTTCCACGCTAAATAGCACGTGTCCGATGTCCGTGAAGTCAATGCTTCCGTGGAACGCGCAGAAGTACCACGTCGCCAGATTGTCCGGCGAATAGCAGATCGTCAGACCCGTGTCTTCGCATACATCGATCCCGGGCGCAAAAAAGATGTGGTGTACCTCTCCGTATCCGCTACCGAACGCCGATGCCGAGGCATACACCAGGTTAATGATGTCCGACGGCCCAAGCGGTCCCGACACCGGATAGCTGATCAACCCGCTCTGCCCCACCGTGTATCGGTTGTTCGCGTTCGTTCCCACATACTGATCCGTTATGTGAATGAAGTCGCTCTTTTCCAGGTTCCGCAAGAACTTCGTTGGGTGTCCGAAACAGTTCGACGTGCAGTTCACATACACCGCGTGACTTTCCGTCGCCTGCAGCACCACCCCGCCCTGATAGCTCACGTCCGCCGGATAAAAGGACACGGCTCCCTGCCCACCATTCCCATTCCGGGACGTCGGCGTCGGAACTCCCGTCTTTCGCAGTTCTCTGGCCTTTGCCCCATTCGCAGTGTTTACTGGCAACAAATGAGTCTTCAGGCTCCCTGGCTTATAATCCGTAGGCTGAATCTGCCGGTTTATCTTCAAGGTAATGGGAGTTTCTTCTTGCGAATCCTGGGCTGGATTCGCTCGAAGATTCTCCGCCCCAGCTAGCACCATACCAAGCGCAAGTAGACTTCCCGCCCGGACTATACCCGAGCCTCCGAATGCCATGTTCTTCATCGTTCACCCCTAGCAAAAACTTGACTTGTACCCATCGCGCGTATTTTCTATTGCATCGTTCCGTTTCTGTCAATTAAAGAAAGAGTCTTATTCGACTCCCTACCCTGCCTCCCCCACCTACACCCATTCCCCACTGAATCCGCGCGCTCAGTTTCCCGTCTATCCTCTTTTTTCCCCTGAAGATGCGCGCTGATCGAGGGCTCTCTCGCCTCCCGACAATATCCCAACGCTCGGCTCTCTCCGCGGCCCCTCCACCACCTCTGTCGAGAATTCTTGCCTTTCCTCTTTCAAACCCCTACTTTCCCTCCAGACCCTTTCTTCCCCTACTCCACCGCCCACGCTGCGTTGTCCTCCCCCAATTGCACTTCCAGAAATCCGTCCGCCGGCATCACATCAATCGGTAATCCTACGTGCCACAACGCCACTCCCAATGTAAATTTCGTCAGCCCTTTCAGTTGCAACGCCTCTTTGCGGATTGCCACTTCCAACGTCCGTTGAAACGCAGCTGCCACGATCTTCTCCGGCTTCAGCAAGCACACGCGGTTCATTTCCACAGCAAATTCCTTCAGGTGCCGTCGTTCCAGGCTCACCACCACCGTCAACTCTTCTCCTGCTCCCACAACTATGCGAAATTCCGGGTCTTCCAGCTCCGCCAGGGAGTCCAGGAAACAATCCACCCGTATCACGAATCGACCTTCTTCAAAGCCGTACCGGAGCTCCTTCAAATAAAACACTCGTCCGTGCATCGCCCCGCCGCGTTGCAGCGGAGAATACACCCCCGCTCCCAGCCACTCGAAGTAGCTTGAATCCACTCCGTCCACTTTCACCTTTAAATTCGCGCTGGGTGGCAGTTGATACGCCCGCTCCGGCTTCTTCTTGATGGGTTTCGCCAACTCCTCCGGCGCCACTTGTCCCAGCGCCAGGTAGATTCCCGTCAGGTGCTTCCGGTAAAGCGCATCAAATTCCGCATCGTTTGCGGTACTGTGTTCCGGCCCGTACCACCAGCACCAGTCGCTTCCTTCCGCCGCCAACAACGATTCCTTGGCCCTCTTCAACCCCTCTTCCGTTGGCGCATCTTGTAGCCCTCTGGCCCCGGCTTCCACTCCTCTCGCATACGCCTCCCGTGCATCCCACAACAACTCCCACGCCGCCACATCCTCCGAATTCCCGATCCACACGTCAAAGTTGGCGTTGATCCACGAAGCTGGAAAAATCCCGCTTATCGTCGGCAATTCTCCAGCCGCCGCGATCGTCTCGCTCGCCGTGAGCGCCCGGAAATCCTGATCCTCGTTTACGCGCCGGTAGAACTCCCGCAAGAACTGCCTTCCATTTCCCGGATAGTATTCCCAGGCATTCTCTCCATCCAGAAACAAGCAAACCGTCAGCGGCTTATCGGTCTTCACCGACTCTCCCAACTGCCGCAACCTCCCATGCAAATCTGCCGCAGCCGCCGAACTGTCCATGCGGCTGTACACAAATCCCACCAAATCCGACAAATGGTGATCTCGGAACAGTCCGTCAATGGCGGTATTCGGCAATTTCAATTTCCACGGCTGGTACAAGCGGTCCGCATTCGCCGCAATTCCGGCTGAGTCGCGGAAAAATCCGACATTCAAGGTCCTTCCCAACACGCCTTCATCTGTTCCAAACCACTGGAACCCTTCTTCCGCCGCAATCGACAGCGCTTGATCAGACACCGATCCTTCCGACGGCCACAGCCCCAACGGCTTCCCTCCGAACACCCGTTCGTGGTATTCCATCGCTCGCCGCAGCTGTTCCCGCGCATCCTCCGGCCTGCGGAACGCTCGCCTTGGCAGCGGTGTCCCCGGATTCGCTACCCGCGCGATATCCGAATCACACAGCAATGGCAATATGGGGTGATAAAACGGTGTCGTGCTGATCTCAATCTGTCCCCGCGCGGCCGCTTCCCGGCACGTGGGTAGCACCATTCCGATCAACTCGATCTGCTTTGCTTTCAAATCGGCCTTGTCTTTTTCGCTGAAATCTTTTCCCCGATTCGCCAGAGCGCACACCACCGGGTCCTTTGCTAGCCATTCTTCATCCATCCACGCCAGTTGCGACAGTACTTGCAGGTCGCGCCAGTCTCTCACGGTAAACGTGACCAGTGCCTGCGCTCCACCCGCGACCCGCGACCATTCGTACAACTCCACAAATCGCGGCCACCTGGCCATCAACCGCTCGTGGTTTACCTGAAAGGCCCGCTCCAGAATTTCCCGCTTCCCCTCTTTCGTCAGCTTCTCCGCCGGCTCGAACGCCAGTCGAAACCACGGCTCATTGAATGTCCCGCTCGCGTACTCCTCCAATTGCATGCACAGCGACGGCACCATGTTGAACGTGGCGTGAAATTTCGGAAACTCTTCGAACAGCTTCACCATTCCCCAGTAATCTTTGGTCGCGTGCAGCCTCGTCCACGGCAACACGTACGCCCCCGTCTCCGGGTCACGATATTGCGGCTGGTGCATGTGCCATAGCACCGCCAAATGTATCCGATTCATTCCCCTGGTCTCTCCGTTCCCTGGCCAATCCTTCTCCGAACCTGGCCCCACGAATTCCGTTGCCCCTCAGCCAACTCTAGGGTGAAGTCGTTCTTACTTCCTACCTCACAACCAACGCTCGATACACCGCGCCGACTCGTAAACTCTCATACTCTTTCAGTTTTCCAATCTTGAACTACTTCCCCTGTTCGACTCCCTCAGCGCTTCCCACGTTCGCATCTTCCCGATACCTGTTACCCTTCCTCGCAGCCCCCCCTCCTTCTCCCATGTTACACTCACCTTTCCGTCCATGCGCCTCCTTGATCGCTACATCGCTCGCGAAGTCATCCGTCACGCCTTCCTCGGCCTTCTCATTTTCACCTTTGTTCTCTTCGTACCCAAGCTCGTCAAGCTCATGGAGATCTTTGTCCGTCACTCTGGCTCCGGCTCCCAGGTCGTAACCCTCTTCCTCTGCATCGTCCCGAGCGTCCTTGTCTTTACCATCCCCATGGCCGTGCTCATTGGCGTCCTTCTCGGTCTAGGCCGCATGTCCATGGACAGCGAGATCATCGCTCTCACCGCTTTGGGCATCAGTCGAAAGCGTATTCTTGTTCCGGTAGGCCTTCTCGCTGTTCTTGGCGCAATGTTGACCTTCCTGATGACCGCTTGGCTGGCTCCCTTGTCCCTACGCACCGGCCGGGATATTGAGGCCACCCTGCTGACTTCTCAAATTTCTCTCGCCGTTCAACCCCGCGTTTTCGAAGAGCGCTTCCCCCATCTTGTCCTCTATATTAACGATGTCGCCGCCAGCGGCACGCACTGGAACGGTGTCTTCCTCGCCGAAGCCGGTCCCGAGACGGACAGCAACTCGCAGATCACTCTTGCAGAAAGTGCGATTGTAATCGCCGAACCTGCTCTCGGCAAATTGGAGCTTCATCTGAACGACGGCACCACCCACGAGTTCTCCCGCTCTATCCCTGACCATTACTCCATCACTGCCTTCGGTCGCACAGACTGGCCCATGGAATTCAGCACTATGCTTCCTCCCAAGGAGCGCTCCATTAGCTATCCGGAACGCCCTCTTCGCGAGCTCTGGCGCGATCATGGTCCCAACTGGCGTGATGCTCGCGTCGAGCTCAATCAGCGCCTGGCCTTCCCCTTCGCCTGTTTTGTTTTTGCCTTCATTGCAGTTCCTCTTGGCGCCCAACCTCGCCGCGGTGGTCGTGCCGCCGGCTCTCTCCTGGCCATCATCATCATCGCCAGCTATTACCTCATTCTTGTCACCGGCGCTGGGTTTGCTCGCCAAGGTCTCGTCCCTGCCGCCGTCGGTATTTGGGCCGCCAACGTCGTCATCGCTCTTGTCGCCTTCGCCCTTTTCCCACGCATGGAGCGCTACCGCGGCGAAGCCCGCACACCGGCCATTCTCATTCGCCTGAGTGTCTTCTGGCGCCTCATTCGCCGTCGTACCATCCGCTCCAAGGCTCGTTCCTCCTCCCGCGCCGAAAATGGCGAATCTTCCCATCCCTCTTATTCCAGTCTCCCATCCATCGTCGACCTCTACGTCCTCCGCCGCTTCTTTTACTTCTTCCTCGTCATCATGCTCGCCTTTCTCTTTCTATTTGAAATCTTCACCTTCTTCGAACTCGCGGAAGACATTCGCCGTCACAATGTCCCCTTCATGACCGTCCTCAATTACTTTCGCTTCCTCATTCCGTATTCTGTCTATCAGTTCACTCCTCTCGGGGCTCTCGTCTCCGTCCTTGTTACACTCGGCGTTCTCAGCAAAAACAACGAAATCATCGCTTTCAAAGCCAGCGGCATTTCCCTTTATCGTCTATCCATTCCGATTCTCATCTCTGGCCTTGCTATTGCTGCTGCTCTTCTCATCCTCGATGACACTTACCTTCCTTATGCCAACCAGCGTCAGGATGAGCTTCGCGCCATCATCAAGGGAAAGCCGGCCCAGACCTACACTCGCCCGCAACGCTGGATTTTCGGTGACAGTGCCAAGGTCTACAATTACGACGTCTTCGATCCCAAGGAAAAGCTCTTTGGCGGACTCACGGTCATCGAACTCGACCCTGCCACATTTCAGATGCGCCGCCGCATCTTTGCCACTCGCGCTCGCTGGCTCGATTCCGAAAAAACCTGGGTCCTCGAATCTGGCTGGGTCCGTGATTTCGCTGGTGGCGCCGTCACTCATTACGCTCCCTTCAAAGTCACCACCCTCCCCGAGCTGACCGAGGCTCCCTCCTATTTCAACCGCGAAGTAATTCAGGCCTTCCAGATGAGTTGGCGCGACCTCCGCCGTTACATCGACGGCCTCCATAGCGCCGGCTTCGATGTCTCCACGCTCACCGTCCAGTGGCATAAGAAAATTGCCTATCCTCTCATCGCTCCGATCAGCATGATGCTGGCCATTCCCTTCGCCCTCTTTGTCGGTAGTCGCGGCGCTATCGGAGGTATCGCTCTTGGTGTCGGCATCGGCATCTCCTACTGGGCCATCGCCGCACTCACCGAAGCGATGGGCGGCATCGGCCAACTCCCTCCATTTCTGGCCGCTTGGTCTCCCGACCTAATCTTTTTCTTTCTGGCCCTCTATTTCTATTTCAAAATGCCCACCTAGCTTTTCCTGCCACAGCACTCCCGCCCGTCTTGGCACAGGCAGGGCACTCCCTGGGCCGCGAAGAGGTTGCGTCTTGCCTCTATCCTTCGAACAACGTTTCCGAGCACCCGTTCCCATTCTGACCTTTCCCTCGCTAAATATCCTTTCCAAGTCTTTACTCTGTGGCTCACGGATGGCAGCACGCTCATTGTCAGCTTCGCCATCGAAAGGACAAATCGTGATCAGGCAACTTTTTGCGCGCCCTACTGTCATGGGGTTTGTGGCCGTACTCCTCGCCGAGCTCCGCGGCTAATTTCCTCTTCTTCCAACACCCCGTATAGCAAACCTTCCAGAGCTGAGGCTCTTCCTCCTCCGCTTCCGTACCCTGAGGAGACGGCACATCAGCTCCCTGGCCTTCACGCAAGCAACCATTTCGCTGGACTCTTCTATCTCACTGCTCATCTGCAAAGCGGTCGTCCTCACTCAGTTTGTTGGCAACGTAGTTCACAGCTTTGCGGCCACGGTTGACCATTCAGGAGGGATCCATGTTTTCCATCGACGGTCCTCGCGCGGCGGCTCTCACTCTGGCTTGCTTCCTCGGCACAACCGCGGTTCATGCCCAGAATGCTGCGGCCGGCCCTTCCGCTACAAAGATCGGCGTCATCAACATCCTGCAAGCAATCAGTTCCACTGCCGAGGGAAAACAGGCAGCCACAGATCTTGACGTGCAGTTTGCTTCTCGCCAACGAGAATTGGAAACTCTAGACAAGCAGGTCAATGATCTGCAGCAACGATTGAGCACCGGACAGACAACCTTTAGCGATGAGGAAAGGGCTCGTATTACAACGCAGGGGTCACGTCTGGCTCAGCGACTGGATCGCAAGAAAAACGAATATCAGGAAGACCTCAACACAGCACAACGGGAAGTCGTGAACGCCATCGGGCGCAAACTAGTAGACGTCCTGGATCGCTACGCACAAGAGAACGGTTACGCCACCGTCCTCGATTCATCTTCCCAAAACAGTCCTATCCTCTATGCCTCCAAGAACATTGATCTCACACAGGAAATCATCAACCGCTACGACCAGGCACATCCCGCGAAGAGCGTTACCGCTTCGCCAACGAACAAGCCCGCCCCCTCGCCGAAGCCGGCCACCCCACCTCCGTCCAAACCCCAATAACCACGGACGCTTAGCGTTCTCCCCTCCCCAGCGCGTCTTCGCCGTGCTGCGTACGTCCGCATGAATCTGGGCTTTAGCCGGAGGATTCCGATCTCTTCCTTCATCCCTCGCTTGCCGTCCGCGGCACCAGCCTCCGCAACGGTCTGGCTCCCGGCACCGGAAACGCCATGCTCCAGAATTTCTCTCCGCCCTCTGAAAACTCAAACGCGGCTTGCACCCGTCCGTCCCGCAACGTCCGCACACTGACAACCCTCGCCTTCGCTTTTTTCCTGTTGTATTCGTTCATCACTTGAAACGCTTGTCCCACACTCAGCGTCGCTTCCAGCAGCACCACTCCGCCATGCGCGCTCACGCTCACCGATCGTGTCCAATACTTGAACTTTTCTCCTGGCCCGGTTTCTCCGTACACCAACACATTCATGCACATCGTGGCTCGCGTCGTACGTCTACGTTCCACCCGTCGAAAATGTAGTAGCGACATCTATCGTTGTTCCTCCGGACTTCGCTTAGTTACCCGGGTAACCTGCAATACAGATCTGCATCGCCGTCGCGCATCACACCCTCTTCTCAAAATGCACTCACGATACGCTCGCCAACACCCGCACGAGGCAGTCCGACATGCCCTAGGCTAAGGCGCCCCGCATCCACCCCAAATAGCAGGTCAGTACCGTTTTCGTCCGTCTCGTCTGGTACTTCCCGCCCATAACCCCCGCTATTCACTCGATTTCCTTGTTCTCCAGGATTCCCCTGCCCGGCGGCACACCCCTATCCTTCCGTGAAGCGTATGCCTCCCCCCTGCTTCGCTTCACTACCTGCCTCAAGCGTTTGCTTTATTCGCCTTTGCCGCCGCTTCAATCTGCTGGAACATCGCCAGCTTGTCCCAACTGTCCCACGTCTCCAGCACTTTCTCCCCGACGATCCGCGCAAACCCCATCCCGTCGATCTTTACTTCAGCACCTGTCGCCTCGATCCCCAGACTATTTCCGCGGTGGTGCATCGTTGCCTTCCACCGCACCGCAACCTTGTCGCCCGCTCCAAAACAATCCTGTACGTCAACGTGGATATCCGGAAACGCCTCTATCAACCGTGCGTGCAAAGCCAAAAATCCCTCTGGCCCGTGCAGGTCTCCGCCGGTCTCGCTCGTTCCATGCGCAATGCAATTTGGCGCCAACAACTCTCGAATCGTCTCGCTTCGTTTCTGGTTCCACACTTCCTCAAACCACCGTCTCACCAACACCATATTCTCTTCCACCATGTAGTCCTGTCCTCCCCGCGCGCAACTCCTTGCCGATCTTCCGTGCCCTGCGTTGCACTCTCCGTTCCCTCTAGGTTCGGCTCTTCAAGTTCTTAACTCCTCATCCGTCTCCCCGCAGTCGCATTCCCCGATTCCCCACGTCCTTGCCTCATCCGTTCTTTGCTTCGCTACTTCGTCTCCTTTCTATCGCCCTTGCACCTCTACCGCCTCCGGCAACCGCACCGTCCCCCTCATCAACTCTCCCACGTTCACGTTCTGCCCGTGTTGTACATACCGCGCCAGCACTCCCGGTTTTAACCACTCAAATCCCCACGCATCTTCCACCGCCACAATCGTGTACATCCCCGGAACCACACTTTGCAACGCAAACGTCCCATCAAAGTCGCTCTGGTCCCTACGGAATAGCTCCCCATGCGCCGCCGGATCATTCGGCACCAGCACCACCATCACACCCGCCACCGGCTTCCCGTTCTTCTCCACCACTCCTTCCATCCGCACCACCCCTGCGGACAGCACGGCCGTCACCTCCAGCGCTGCCCCAGGCGCGACAGTCACATCGTGTCCCACGCTCTCGCCTGCCGAAGAAGACGTCCGCGCAACCGAGTACAGCTTCCCCGGCGCGGCAAACACGATCCCATATTTTCCTGGCGTCACATCTTCAAACGAAGCCTCTCCGAAGGCGTCGCCTTGCCGGAAGGCCACCGTTCTTTGGCGCGAATCCTGCAATGCCACCGCATACTGCCTTGGCAACGCCTCATTTCCCGGCATTTTTACCGTCACCTTCAAGCTACCGAGTGGCTCGCCGGGAGTCCCATTCAGGTCCTGCCCGTCGTGCAACAAGTCCATTTCGCTCGATTGCTCCGCTTCCCCGGGCGTGGAACTCTTGATCGTTACGTTGTATCGCCCCGCAGGTACGCCGGTTATTTCATAGACTCCGGGCGACACGATATTCATCCCGTCGTGCTGCACAAATTCCACCGAATCGAACACCCGTTTCTGCAAAACCGGCATGGTAAATCCACCTCGCTGACCCGGCTCCTCCACCCCGGTTCGGAATAACAGGTGCAATGCCGGCACCGGACTCATTCGAATATCCACTTGCTCGTGTTCACCGCCCTTTACTTCAATGGCCATCGCACTTTCCGCGTCCGTTGTTCCGCCGTAATACGTTGTCAGGTACGCCACGTCTAGCGCCACTGGCACGTGTTGCCCAGAATCTCCCAACTCTTGCGCTGTGCTCGGATGAACCGCGTACCACGGCTTCGCACTCACGGAGACAAAATACGTCCCTGGGCTCAAAACGTTAAAGTCGAAATAGCCGCGGTCATCACTGGTCGCCGTGTTTAGCCGCGTGACTCGGCTCATGCCCCCGCCGTGGTCCTCCAGGAACAGCGAAACACGCGCGCTGCGCAGCGGTTCTCCGGACTCATCCAACACATGCCCCAGGATCATGGCCATCGGTGTGAGCCGAAGCATTAGATTCCCGGTCGCAAACTCCGGCCCTGTCACGATCGCTGTCGAATATTGTTCGTGTTGTTCGTACCCCGAGGAGATATACCCGCGCCTTGCCCCACGCAGTGCATATTTTCCCGCGGGCAGTGATGTAAACTCAAAGTGCCCATTCTCCCCGGTCACCATTGAAATCATCTGCGCCCGGTTGCGCGTATCCTGAATCGAAACCCGCGCCTGCGGCAACGGCACCCCAGTGATCGCGTTGACCACTGTCCCGGCGATCTTGAAAGGCTGCTCCCCGCCATTTCCTTCCTGCGGCGTTGGATTCGAATTCTGCCGAGCCATAGCCGCGCAACTCACCCAAAGCAATCCCCACAATCCCATCCTCACCATCAGGCCGCCAGACGCCAGTTTCATGGCGCATCACTCCTAGCAACCGTCCTCAATTTCAGGTTTAGTTTTTGGCCCGCTTCGACCCGGATGATCTGGCCCTTGCTTTCCAACGCATGAATTTCTTCCTCATTCGTATACGTCAAATTCTGTTCGACTTGCTCGAAAGCCAGAACCAGATAATACCCCGGCGCCAATTGCTGTTCCTTGAACATACCGTCTGGCCCGCTGACCGTCATTTGGTATTGCCCGCCACTATCCCCTACTGGCAAAAAATAAACGAAGCGAGCCGGTAACCCTCCCTCACTTTGCCCTGCGTTCATTTCTGCGTTTGTGGCGCCCTCTAGCGTTCCCGAGACTTCCGCTCCGTCATCTCGCAGGGTCACCTCAATCGGCGCATTCCCTCCTCCCAATCCCACCACCAGTGGTTGGTGCAATAGGTCGATGCCGCCGGATTGGATCGACGCCGCGTATCCCATTCCTGTCGTCACGCTCACGCCGTATCGACCCGGCCGAACGCTAGGAAACGTTATTTCCCGACCCTGTCTCCCCTCGATGGTCTGAGATTTAATGTTTCCTTCCGGGTTGAAGTCCTCGATCCGCGTCAATATCACATGAATACTTCTCTGTTGCCGTACGTTGATGCGCGCGTCTCCGCCTTCTGCAGACCCTGAATCCACATTGCCTTGCCCCGCTCTGAATTCTTCTCTGATGTTGACGCTCAACGCACTGTTCGGAATCAGGTTCAGTGCCGGCCCACGAAACGCGCCGCCAGTCACCGAGAAGTTCATGATCCCGGTCGATTGCTCTTGCCCTCGCGTGTCCGCTTCTATCGTATAGTTCCCGTTCGGCAGCATTCCCTCGATGGCTCCCTCCGCCGGATTATATCCAAGCGACCATCCCGGTCCCCGATGACCCATCGGATATACCAACAAACTCATCTGCATTCCCATCCGAGAGTCCGCCACAGGAATTCGCACCGGGTAATATTCGCGCCGCTCCACCGTCAGGTTTACCTGTGCAGTCGCTCCGGCCGTCACCATAATCGGACTGGCCAACGAAAAATCCGTGGTGTTCGGATAATAAACCGGGGGATAACCCGAACTCTGCGTCCCCTGCATAAACAAAAGGGGATCTTGGTCCATTTGCTCGTGGGTGATCAGTCTGTACCTTCCCGCGGAGAGCCCGCTAAAACGAAACTCTCCGTCCGACCAGGTCATGAATGTCCCCGTTGGCTGCCAATGCTCCCGTCCGTCCCTCATCTCACGCCGGTACAGTTCTACGTTAATCCGCACTTCACCTTCCGACCCCGGCACTGTCACGTGGCCAACGATCAACGACTCCGGCACAAGGTAGATCGTCACCTCCGATTGCTTTCCCGTCACTCTTTCCATCGCGGAGTTCCGCGGATTCGACAGATATCCCGGCTTTCTCGCCTGGAATAGACCACGTGAACCTGAGAAACGGGAGGCCGCAACTGTACCAGCCTGCAAATTCTGTTCCGGCATTCTGTATTCAAACTGTCCGCGATCGTCCGTCATCGTTGCGAACTGACCGTCCAAAGTTGCCACCAACGCCCGCGCAATCGGTTCCTTCGTAATCTGATTCAACACCCTCCCATGAATTATGGTCCCGCTATCCCCCCGCGTATTCTGTCCACGCGCGACCCTTACGCACATCCCACAACCACTCGCAACGGCCCACGCAGCCGCGCACACCCACACCCCTTTCCGCGCTCCCACCCACTTTTTCAACATTCGACAATTGCCATTTCCATTCATAGCCGCCGATTCTACCACCGCTGCTCCCGCCGCGCCTTGACACACCTCAGCTCTCAAACTCTTCCGGTCTTAAACTCTCCCCCCTTGCACTCCCGCGATCTTTCACGGACTCTCCGTTGCTCCACGGTGTCGCTGCGAAGTGTGGGTTGAGCTTCTTTCCCTTGAACTCTTCCACTCTGATCCCATTTCCCCCTCACAGGGTTTCCCTCGCCCTCATTGCAACCCCGCCACATCGGGCTCATACTCGGCGCTACTGGAGGCATTTATGTCCGTCCGACCTCCGGATTCTCGCGGAGTTTCAGACCTCTCCGGGCATTGGCCCACAACCATCGCCTCGCTCCTTGTCGGCTCTGGCTTCTTCGCCCTGTGGTTCTGGCTCTTTCCTTCCTGGCTAGGCTTCCATGTCGATACTTCTGGTCCCGCGCAATGGCGCTGGCTCGCTGCCGCCCCTTCCATTCTCGGTTTCGCGGTGGCTCTCCGTTGCGTCTGGGACTTCGGCCGCACCGGCCACGGCACGCCCGCTCCCATCGCTCCACCGCAAAAATTGGTTGTCGTGGGCTTTTATCGCTACGTCCGGAATCCCATGTACTTGGGTTTTTTCGTCGGCTGGATCGGCCTGTGGATCGTCTTCGGCCGCGCCCATCTAGCAGTCATCGTCGCAGCCAGCATGGTCGTCCTCGGTGTCCATCTATTTGTCCTATTCTACGAGGAACCTACCCTGCGAAAGATGTTCGGCCACGACTACGAACAATTCTGCAACAACGTCCCTCGCTGGCTCCCCCGCCTCCACCCCTGGCAATGCTGAATCTCACTCTTGCATTCTTGCACTCTTACACTTTTCTATTTGTTTGTGTGCTCTCAGGTCTTCCTCTCCGCGGCGATCCCCCTTGGCAAATTCAAAAACCGGCTCCCTTCTGCCGGATCCAATGCCGCCGTTGGTTGGTCGACGATAATCAGCTTTGGATTCCCTAGCAGCACCTGCACTCCGCCCACCTAGGTCTTCGTCAAACATTGAACCGTCAGCGCATGTCCTCGCTGTTCAATCCAACCCAATTCTCTTCCTTACGGTGAACCCGTCGTCGAGAACGAAGGAAGAAATCCCGCTTCGATCCTCGCCCCTAGCCTTCCCGCTCCGGCCACGGCGCTGTGCCCGCAGGAAAGTTCCAAGCGGGAATCCTCCTCTCCCTTTTTCTAGAAACCGACCTTCCCCGGGGGCGTTCCCCCATCCAAACTCCTCAAAAGGCCCAAGACGGTGTCCCACTCACCCACTCTTAGACCGTTGAACCCTTGAATCTTCAAACTCCTGTCCGCCCCTCGCCGCACCATTCTCAATTCTCTCTCCTTCCTTTCAAAGACCACATGCGACATTCACCTTTCCTCTTGCGCTCTAACCCCTTCCCTGTTAGTCTATATATGCGTTTGTTGCTCTTGTTTCGCCTTTTGTTTTAAAGGGTCGCAGGATTCAACTTGCGGCCTTTTTTTGTTTCCCGCCCGCTTTACCGCGGTGTCTGGTGAATCAGCGAAAGACGCCCGG
>Ga0181523_10000199_pt1 | contig 65864 bp, 62 predicted proteins | sample PEATcosm2014_Bin_43_FD_119752 | JGI IMG/M metagenome (GOLD analysis project Ga0181523, IMG submission 119752) | Peatland microbial communities from MTU Mesocosm Facility, Houghton, MI, USA - PEATcosm2014_Bin05_30_metaG | ecosystem: Environmental > Terrestrial > Soil > Wetlands > Peat | place... | reverse complement strand
GTTCTCGATGACGTGCTCGGCGAGCTTGTTGGGGATCGGATATTGCGGGATCGGCGAGCCCTTCATCACGATGCGGTCCTGCCGCGGTTTTGGATCGCCGGAGACGTAGGCCAAGACGGACTCAGCAACGACCCGGTGATGCCAGGCGACGAGCTTGCCGTTGTCGTCGAAGCCGGCCTCGATATGATGCGCGGTCGCGGGCCGGAATTTGCCGAAGGTGACGTCGTCTTCGCGCGTCCAGATCAGCTTCACCGGCAGGCCGACCGCCTTCGACAGGCGGACCGCGTCATACACCGCCTCGTGGTTGCCGCGCCGGCCAAAACCGCCGCCGAGGAATTGCTGATGCAGCGTAATTTTCGAGCGCTCGGTCTGCAGAATGCGGGCGACGCCGTTGAGTAGGCCGGTCGCCGCCTGGGTGCCGACCCATAGCTCGGCCGATTGGCCGTCGGCGGCCACCGCGGCGGTGGCGTTCATCGGCTCCATCTGCGCGTGATAGACGTAGCGGGTGCGATATTCGCCGCGCAACACGCGTTTGGCGCCCGCCAGCGCCGCCTTGGCGTCGCCCTTGTTCTCGTAAGCCACGCCTTCCCGCGTCTTGTCGCGGCCTATTGCCGCAAAATCTTCGAGCGCCTGCTCGCTGTCGAGATGCGCACCCGGCGCGTCGCCCCAGGTCACCTTGAGCAGGTTTTTGGCGGCTTGGGTGCCTTCCACGGTCGTGCCGATGACGCCGACGCCTTCGGGCAGCTTCATGATGTCGGTGACGCCCGGCACTTTGCGCGCGCGGCTGTCGTCGACGGTAAGCGGCGCGCCGCCGGCATAGGGCGATTGCAGCACCGCGGCATAAACCATGCCCGGCACCTGCACATCCATGCCGTATGTTGCCGCGCCTTTGACTTTCAGCGGCACGTCGACGCGGGCGATGTCCTTGCCGATGAGCCGAAAGCTTGCCGTCGGCTTGAGATCGCTTTCGGCGATCTTCGGCAATTCGGCGGGTGCGCTCGCAAACGCGGCGATCTCGCCGTAGCCGACGCGCCGCCCCGACGCCTTGTGCACGACGACGCTCGGTTCGGTCGCAAGCTCGCCGACCGGCACCGCCCATTTCGCCGCGACCGCATCGAGCAAGACGCGGCGCGCCTGTGCGCCGGCGAGGCGCAGCGACGTGAAGTAGCCGGTCACCGATGCGCTCGCCGACGTCTGGAAGGTGTAATTGTATCCCGGATTGCCGAATTTTTTGTCGTCCCACTCAGTTGGGAAAACAGGCTTGACCTTGCTCCAGTCGGCATCGAGCTCTTCGGCGATGATGACCGGAAGGCTGGTGAACGATCCTTGCCCCATCTCGGCCGCCGGCGCGACCATGGTAATGATGCCGTCGGGTGCGATCGTCAGCCAGACATTGGGCGTGTAGGCCGCCGGCGCGTCGGCGAAGGCATCGTCGATGAAGGAAAGCGCGTCGGGCGCGATCGTCAGCGCCAAGCTCAGCCCGGCGGTGGTTTTGAGAAAATTGCGGCGGTTCACGATCTTGCTGTGCTGATTCATGGCTCAGCCCTCCCGCGCCGCGCGCTCGATGGCGCTGATGATCTTGAGATAGGTGCCGCAGCGGCAAATATTGCCATCCATATGTTCGATGATGTCGTCGCGCGACGGATTTTTGTTGCCGGCGAGCAGCGTCGCCGCCTGCATGATCTGGCCCGATTGGCAGTAGCCGCATTGCGGCACCTGCTCGGCGATCCAGGCCTTCTGCAGCGGATGGCTGCCGTCGGCCGACAGATCTTCAATGGTGGTGATGGACTTTCCCGCCACCAGCGACAGCGGCATCGAGCACGAGCGCACCGCCTCGCCGTCGATATGCACCGTGCAGGCGCCGCAGGCGGCGATGCCGCAGCCGAATTTGGTGCCGGTGAGCTTGAGATGCTCGCGCAACACCCAGAGCAGCGGGGTATCGGGCGCGGCATCGACATCGTGCCGTTGTCCGTTGACGGTCAAGGCGACCATAGGACTCCTCCCTGGGCTTGACGTTCGTGCGCTCGCGGCGCTCGAACGGCCTTTATTGCTTTTCTCATCGCCGGCAGGCGAAGCGGCATTATCGCGCAAATCGGTTGCCTCCGACAGCCGGTTTCCGGCTTGCCGAAAAATGCCTGCCGAGCGCCGTCACGACGGGCCGTTGTGACAGCCGTCACTGCGAAGCCGCCAAAACGCGCGATAAATCGCCGTAACATCGATCCCGCGGCCTCGGTGTCGCCGTGGCGGCACGGCGCGCAGTTGCGTATGATTGGCGCGGGTTCAAGCCGTGGTGGTCCGATGAAACGGCGCGGCAAGGCTGGTGGCAAGGCAGCGGATGTGCGGCGCCCAAAGGCGGCCGGCCGCAAGCGCCGTGCCGTCGCGAAATCCAAGTCTCAGCCCCGCTCTGTTGCCGGCCCCCAAGCCCAACTCGACCGTCTAAAGGACGAGCTCAGCGAGGCGCGCGAGCAACAGGGCGCTTTGGCGGAGGTGCTGCGCGTTATCAGTTCGTCGCCCGGCGATCTTGAGCCGGTGTTCGCGACCATGTTGGCAAATGCGGTGCGGATTTGCGACGCCACGTTCGGCAATATCTATCGCTGGCACGACGGCGCGCTGCACCTCGTTGCCGGGCACAACACGCCGCCCGCCTTCGCCGAGGCACGCCGGCGGTCGCCGCTTCGAGGCACCCCGCTTACCGATCGCATGTTGGCGGACAAGGCCGCGATTCAAGTGGTCGACACCGCAGCCACTCCCGGCTACCTCGATCGCACCGATGAGGCGCCTATCTCGGCCGTCGAACTTGGCGGCGTGAGGACGGCTCTTGCTATTCCGATGCTGAAGGAGAACGAACTGATCGGCTCGTTCACGCTGTACCGCCAGGAGGTTCGTCCGTTTACCGACAAGCAGATCGAGCTCGTCCGTAACTTTGCCGCCCAGGCCGTGATCGCCATTGAGAACACGCGGCTGCTCAACGAATTGCGCCAGCGCACGGCGGACTTGACCGAGTCGCTGGAGCAGCAGACGGCGACTACTGAGGTACTAGGCGTCATCAGTTCTTCGCCGGGCGAACTAGAGCCGGTGTTCCAGAGCATGCTAGAGAATGCAACACGCATCTGTGGAGCCAATTTCGGTTCGCTGTCGCTCTATGAAGGCGATTACACCTTTCGCGCGGTTGCCGTGCATGGCGCAGCGCAAGACTATGCTGAGGAGCGCAAACGTGAGCCGGTCATCAGACGCGGACCGGGGACGATGTTTGGCGATGTCGTCGAATGGAAGAGGCCGGTACACATCACTGATATAGCGGCGAGGCCAGAGCTTGCGCCGACGCTCGCCAAGCTCGGCGCCCGGACACTGCTGATTGTGCCGATGCTCAACGAGCGCGAGCTTATCGGCACGATTAATATCTACCGCTATATTGTTCAGCCATTCACCGACAAGCAGGTCGAACTCGTCAAGAACTTCGCCGCCCAGGCCGTGATCGCCATCGAGAACACGCGGCTGCTCAACGAACTGCGCCAGCGCACCGACGATCTCAGCGAGTCGTTGGAGCAGCAGACGGCAACATCGGATGTGCTTCAGGTCATCAGCAGCTCTCCGGGCGATCTGCAGCCGGTTTTTGCCACCATGCTGGAGAACGCCGCGCGAGTCTGCGATGCCAAGTCTGGAAATATTTTCCGCTGGGACGGCGAAACATTTCATCATGTTGCGGCGCACAATACGCCGCCCTCCTTCGCCGAAGCACGCCGGCTTTTGGAACGTCGTCCCGACCCGATTACACCACTCGATCGCGTGGCAGCGAGCAAGACGGTGGTTCACATTACCGATCTTGCGGCAGACGAGAGCTACATTGAACGGAGTCCGCGGGTTGTCGAAGCCGTCGAACTTGGGGGCGTTCGCTCGGCTCTGGCCGTTCCAATGCTCAAGGAAAAGGAACTGATCGGCGCATTCACCATGAACCGTCAAGAGGTTCGTCCCTTTACCGACAAGCAGATCGAGCTGGTGAAGAACTTCGCCGCCCAGGCGGTGATCGCCATCGAGAATACGCGGCTGCTCAACGAATTGCGCCAGCGCACCGATGATCTCTCCGAATCGCTCGAACAGCAGACGGCTACGGCCGACGTGCTCAAGGTCATCAGCCGCTCGACGTTTGATTTGCAGGTCGTGCTCGAAACGCTCATCGAGTCGGCAGCCAGGCTCTGCCGTGCCGACAAGGCGTCATTCCGGCTGGCGCGGGGCGAATTTTTCCATCATGTCGCGAGCTTCGGTTACACGGCGGAACAGCACCGATACATGATCGAGCATCCGGTTCCGGCCAAGCCGGATCGGGGGTCGACGATCGGCCGCGTCCTGGTCGAGGGCAATGCCATCCAAATCGAAGACACCAAAGGCGATCCCGAGTTCAGGATGACCAACGTTCCTGGGTTCGAAAACGTCCACACCACGCTCGGCGTGCCGCTGCTGCGCGAAGGCAGACCGATCGGCGTCTTGGTGCTGATGCGCAGCCGGGTGGAGCGCTTTACCGAAAAGCAGATCGAACTGGTTACCACCTTTGCCGACCAGGCGGTCATCGCCCTTGAGAACGTGCGGCTGTTCGAGGCGGAGCAACAGCGCTCGCGCGAGCTTAGCGAATCGCTCGAACAGCAGACGGCGACGGCGGACGTATTGCGCGTCATCAGTTCGTCGCCGGGCGAGTTGGAGCCGGTGTTCCAGGCGATGTTGGAGAATGCGACCCGCATCTGCGAAGCAAAATTAGGCAATCTTCTGCTCTACGACGGCGCCAATTTCCATGTTTCGGCGATGCACGGCGACGTGCCGGAATGGATCGAGTTGCGGCGGCGCGATCCGGTGCTGCATTTCGGACCGCACAATCCGCTGCGGCGCATTGTTACCACGCATCAGGCGCAGCATATCGTCGATACCCGCGCCGATGAGGCTTATATCGAAGGTGACGCATCGTTCAAGGTGCTTGCCGACCTTACCGGCGCCCGAACGCTGCTGATGGTCCCCATGCTCAAGGAAAACGAGCTCATTGGCATCATCGGCATCTATCGCCAGCAGGTGCGGGCGTTCTCCGACAAGCAGATCGCGCTGGTGCAGAATTTCGCAGCCCAGGCCATCATCGCCATCGAGAACACGCGACTGCTCAACGAATTGCGGCAATCGCTGGAGCAGCAGACGGCGACGGCTGACGTGTTGCGCGTCATCAGTTCGTCGCCCGGCGAATTGGAACCGGTTTTCAACGCGATGTTGGAGAATGCGACGCGTCTTTGCGGCGCGAGATTTGGCACCTTGACCCTTTGCGAGGGAGACGAATTTCGAAACGTGGCGCGCTACAACCTTCCGCCTGCCTTCGCTGACGCGCTTCCCACCAAGGGATTTCACCCTCACCCTAAAAGTGCGATGGGCGAAGTCGCTCGGACCAAGCGGATGGCGCACATCGAAGACATACACAAATTGCCGTCATATCTGGAGCGCGATGCTGTGGCGATCAATTTTGCCGGTCTCACTGGCGCCCGAACGATTCTCATCGTCCCAATGCTCAAGGAAAATGAATTGATCGGAACGATCAGCATCTTTCGACAAGAAGTTCGGTCGTTCAGCGAGAAGCAGATCGCATTGCTTACGAACTTCGCCGCACAGGCCGTCATCGCCATCGAGAACACGCGGCTGCTCACCGAATTGCGGCAATCGCTGGAACAGCAGACGGCGACGGCGGATGTGCTGCGCGTCATCAGCTCGTCGCCCGGCGAATTGGAGCCGGTCTTCCAGGCCATGCTGGAGAACGCCACGCGAATATGCCAAGCCCAATTCGGCATGCTGAATCTCTACGACGGAAGCAACTTCCGCAATGTTGCACTTCAAAATCCACCACCCCAATTCGCGAGGCGGCTTGGCGAGATCATCCGCCCCCACCCAGAAAGTGGTCTAGCGAGGGTCGCCCGGACCAGACAGATCGTGCACATCGACGATCTTCGAACCAGTCAACCCTACCTGGACGGGGACAAAACGGTGGTCGATGTTGCCGACCTTGGCGGCGCTCGCACGGTTCTGATTGTTCCGATGCTTAATGAAGGCAAGCTTCTTGGAGCAATCTCCATCTACCGCCAGGAGGTTCGTCCTTTCACCGACAAGCAAATCGATTTGGTCAAGAACTTCGCCGCCCAGGCCGTCATCGCCATCGAGAACACGCGCCTGCTCAACGAATTGCGACAATCGCTGGAGCAGCAGACGGCGACAGCGGATGTGCTCAAGGTCATTAGCCGCTCGACCTTCGATCTACAAACGGTGCTCGACACGCTGGTCGAATCGGCGGCGCGGCTGTGCCGCGCCGACTGGGCCACGATTACCGTGCCCAGGGGTGGGGTCTATCACCGCGCCGCGAGCTATGGAGTCACGGACGAATTCAAGGACTACTTGGACCGCCACCCGCTCCCGATCGATCGGGGCAATATTGCGGGTCGCGCCGTGCTGGAGGGTGGGATCATCCATGTCGCGGATGTTCAAGCCGATCCCGAATTCACGTTGATCGATGAGTCACGGCTCGGCAACACGCGTACGGTTCTTGGCGTCCCGATGCTGCGCCAAGGTGTGCCGGTGGGCGTCCTGGTGCTGGTGCGCAGCACCGTGGAACCGTTCACCGAAAATCAAATCGCGCTGGTCGCGACGTTCGCCGACCAGGCGGTCATCGCCATCGAGAACGTCCGGCTATTCGAGGCCGAGCAGAAGCGCACCGAGGAATTGAGCGACGCGCTGGAGCAGCAGACCGCCACCGCTGACGTGCTGAAAATCATCAGCCGCTCGACCTTCGATCTGCAGACGGTGCTCAACACGCTCGCCGAATCGGCGGTGCGCCTCTGCGAAGCCGATGTCGCCTCGATCCATCGCCAAGATGGCGCGAACTACAGGGTCCGCGCAACTTTTGGTGCGCCGTTCGACGCGCGCGAACTCGGCTTGAATGTTGCATTCGCGCCCGGCCGCGGCAGCATCATCGGCCGCACGGTGCTCGAGAGACGGCCGGTTCAAGTCGCCGACGTGCTGGCCGATCCGGACTACACGCTGCAGGAAATGCAAAGAAAGATCGGCTTCCGTACGATCCTCGGTGTCCCCCTGTTGCGTGACGGCAATCCCGTCGGCGTCATCATCCTGATGCGGCTCAAGGTGCAGCCATTCACCGACAAGCAGATCGAATTAGCGACCACGTTTGCCGACCAGGCCGGCATCGCCATCGAGAACGTGCGGCTGTTCGAAGAGATCCAGGACAAGAGCCGCCAGGTCGAGGAAGCGAGCAAGCACAAGTCGCAGTTCCTCGCCAATATGAGCCACGAGCTGCGCACGCCGCTCAATGCCATCCTCGGCTACACCGAGCTCATTCTCGACGGCATCTACGGCGAAGCGCCGGAAAAAATGCGCACGGTGATGGAACGCGTACAGTCGAACGGCAAGCATCTGCTCGGCCTGATCAACGACGTGCTCGATCTGTCGAAAATCGAGGCCGGGCAACTGGTGCTGTCGATCCAGGATTATTCCATCAAAGATGTGGTGCACGGCGTCTACAGCGCGGTCGAGCCGCTGGCGAGCGGCAAGAAGCTTGCTTTCAAGATCGACGTGCCGCCAAATCTGCCGCCGGCCCGCGGCGACGACCGCCGCCTGACCCAGGTGCTGCTCAATCTGGTCGGCAATGCGATCAAGTTCACCGACGCGGGGGAGGTTGCCGTCAAGGCCGCGGCGTCGAACGGCGCCTACACCATATCGGTACGCGACACCGGCCCGGGCATAGCCGAGGCCGACCAGGCGAAGATTTTCGACGAATTCCAACAGGCCGACAGCACGCAGACCAAAGCCAAGGGCGGCACCGGACTCGGCCTGTCGATCGCAAAGCGCATCATCGAGATGCACGGCGGGCGGCTTTGGGTCGAATCCAGCCCTGGCGCCGGTTCGACATTTTCCTTCACCGTGCCGTTGCGCGTCGAACACCAAGCGGGGCGACCATGAGCAAGCGGATTCTCGTCGTCGAGGATCAGGAGGACAACCGTCAGATCCTGCGCGATCTCCTCGCCAGCGCCGGCTACGCCATGAGCGAAGCCGGCGACGGTGAAGCGGGGGTCGTGGCGGCCAAGACGGAGCGCCCCGATCTCATTCTCATGGACATTCAGCTGCCGCTGCTCGACGGCTACGAGGCGACGCGGCGCATCAAGGCCGATCCCGATCTCAAAGCCATTCCCATCATCGTCGTGACCTCGTACGCGCTGAGCGGCGATGAGGCCAAGGCGCGCGCCGCCGGTTGCGACGCCTATGTCACAAAGCCGTATAGTCCCCGTCAATTATTGGCAAAGATCAAGGAGTTCTTGCCCGCTTAGGATTGAGAACGGCTTCGCTCAACAACCGAATCATCGATTGCAAGACGAGCATGAACAATCCCGCCCGCATCCTCGTGGTCGACGACAACGAAACCAACCGCGACATTCTGATTACGCGGCTGGAAAAGCACGGCTACCAATTGCTGCAGGCCGCCGACGGCGAAGAAGCGCTGGCGAGCGCCAAGCAGCATAGTCCCGACTTGATCCTGCTCGACGTTGAAATGCCGAAACTCGACGGCTTCGAAGTCTGCCGCCGGCTGAAGAACGATCCGGCGATGCCCTTCATCCCGATCGTATTGGTGACGGCGCGCGCCGCCAGCCAGGATGTGGTCACTGGCTTGGACGCCGGCGCCGACGAATATCTGACCAAGCCGATCGATCAGGCGGCGCTGGTCGCCCGCGTGCGCTCGATGCTGCGCGTCAAGGCGCTGCACGACCAGGTGCAGGCGCAAGCCGCCGATCTCGCCACCTGGAATCGCACGCTCGAAGAGCGCGTCGACCAGCAGGTCAGCGAGCTCGACCGCATGAACCGGCTGAAGCGCTTTCTGTCGCCGCAGATCGCCAAGCTCGTGGTGTCGTCGGGCGATGAGAAGTTGCTGGAGAGCCACCGCCGCGACATCACGGTGGTGTTCTGCGACCTGCGCGGCTTCACGGCGTTCGCCGAAAGCGCGGAACCGGAAGACATCATCGCGGTGCTGCAGGAATATTATCAGTGCCTCGGCGAATCCATCGACCGCTTCGAGGGCACGCTGCAGCATTTCGCAGGCGACGGCTTGCTGATCATCTTCAACGATCCGCTGCCCTGCACCGATCCGGCATTGCGCGCGGTGCGCATGGCGGTCGAGATGCGCGGGCGGGTCGCGGCGCTGGTGGAGAAATGGCGCCGCTTCGGCCACGAGCTCGGCTTCGGCGTCGGCATCGCCTCGGGGCACGCCACTTTGGGCAGCGTCGGTTACGAGGGCCGATTCCACTATTCGGCGAACGGCACGGTGGTCAATCTCGGCTCACGCCTGTGCACGCAGGCCGCCGACGGGCAAATCCTGATCGACGGCCGGGTCCAGCTCGCCGTCGAAGCGATCGCCCGTACCGAGCCGATCGGCGATCTCGACTTGAAAGGCTTTCATCGCCCCGTCCGCGCTTTTAATGTACGCGACTTGATGGCGTAATTGATGTACCGGCAATTGCCGGAAACGCCACACCAGGGGGAATCGTGCCCGAGAATTTGACTGACCTGATCGCGGAGCTCGCGCTCGCCAACCGCATTCTTGCCCACGAAGGCGTGCTCGACGCCTTCGGCCATGTCAGCGTGCGCCATCCGTCCGATCCCGGGCGCTATCTGCTGTCCCGCTCACGCTCGCCGCTTTTGATCGAGCCCGGCGACATCCTGGAATACACGCTGGATTCCGCGCCGGTGCGGCCGCCCAAGGTGCATCTCTATGCCGAGCGCGTCATTCACGGCTGCATCTATCAGGCGAGGAGCGACGTCATGGCGGTGTGCCATCACCACGCGCCTGCGGTCATGCCGTTCTGCATCGCCGGCAAGCCGATCGTGCCGGTGTTTCACCTCGGCGGCGCGATGGGCGAGGAGGCGCCGTTCTGGGACCAGCATGACGAATTCGGCGATACCAACCTGCTGGTGGTCAAGCCGGAGGAGGGCCATTCGCTGGCGCGCACGCTCGGCCGCCATGCCGCGGTGCTGATGAATCGCCACGGTGCCACCGTGGTCGGCGGCGGATTGAAGGAGCTGGTCGCGCGCTCGATCTTCATGTGCCAGAACGCCGAGTATCAGATGCGGGCGCTTTCGCTCGGCGCGGCGACGCCGCTGCATCCCGGCGAGACAAAACTCGCCGGCGTCATCAGCGCGATGCCGACTGTCGTGACCCGCACCTGGGAATATTGGAGCTTGCGGCTCGCTGCAGCAGGCGCCATGCCGCCGCGCCGCCGTGGCGTGAAGAAATCCGCACACGGTGGCGGCAAAGCGCGGCGCCGGTGATGAAGCCTTCGGCGCGGTTCACGCCGAAGGCTTCGTTTGTCCATCGCGCCGGCGTTGTGCGGCAGCAAATGTCGCTGCCGCGGAGCCCTTTGGCTTACTTCTTACACGGACCGTTGTGGACCCAGATCGCGTGGGCGTTCTCGGCCTCACAATTGTTCGGGTAGGTCATCCTGGCGTGATTGAGCGGATCCATCCCGCACAGTGGCTGCGACATAAGGGTAGGGGCAAAGCCCTGGCAGAATATGACGCAGGTCCCGAGATGGGCGACTTTTGCGCCGTCGGCTTTGGCTGCGCAGGCGTTGTCATAAGTCTTTGGGCCGTCCGCCTTCGTGCCGCAGACCGGGCCGCCGGCACAGCCTCTGGCCGCGAACGCGCTGCCGCTCGCTGCAATCGATATCGCGGCAATTCCGGCCAGCACCGCGAGATTGGATCGTAGATTACGCATAAAGCCCCTCCCTGGATCGGCGTGCACAGGCACCCCTCCTGAAATGTTAGCACAATTATTCGGGGGCGATAGTGCCATCTACGCGATCGTCGCCGCGATCAAAATCAATGTCGATCGCGTGCCGCCGCGCTGATGACGCCGAGCATCGTGGCGCGGTCCTTGTTGAGCACGCCGCGCACCGATTGCTGGCCGCCGATCTGTCCCATCTCGCGCTGCCGCTTGACCGTGGCCGATGTCATTAGCGGCTCGACGCCAAGTTCGCGCAGCGTGTCGGCGACCTCTTCCATTTCGGCGGCGCGGCGTTCGCCATGGTTGGCCATGCGTTCGAGATTATAGGGCACGATCTTTGCCCAATCGAGGCCGGGATAATTGTTCTTCATCGAGGCCGCGACCTCGTCGATGACGCCGGCGCGGGACGCCGCCAGAAAGCACTCCAGCGTCAGCGCCTCGATGCCCTTGATCATGACGCTACGCACCATCTTGATGGCTGCTGCGGCGCCGGTCTCGGCGCCGGCGACGCTGACCAGCATGCCGAGCGAAGCGAGCGCGGGTGCGATCGCGTCGGCGTGCGGACCGGCGAGCAACATCGGCGTTTGATGCCGTGCAGGATGAATCGGCGCCAGCACTGCGGCGTCGACATAGCGGCCGCCATCGCCGAGGAGCTTTGCGGTGTCCTGCTTGCGGCCCGGCGAGACCGAGTTGATGTCGAGAAAATACGGCGAGCCGGCAAGATGCGCCTTGACCGATTGCGCCGCGTCGACGCTCGACGCCGCGGTGACCGCCGAGATGATGAGATCCACGCCGCCGGCCGCGTCCGCGGCCGAATTGGCGCAACGCACGCCGGCCGCTACGGCGGCTTGCTTGAGTTTTTCGCCCGCTGCTTGCGGAAACAGAATGTCCCACGCCGACATGGTCTCCACGCCGGCCTCGCGCAGTCCGGCGGCGATGGCTTGACCGGCTTCGCCGAAGCCAATGAATGCGATCGTTGGCTTGCCGTTTGGCATGGTGATGGTTCCCTTAGGTCTTGCGCAAATGATGGCAGTTTCGGCGCCAGCATTGCAATGGCACCGGTTTCCATCGCCAACGTTGCCCGGTAGGATGCACGGCAAAATAATTACGCGGGGAGGAGGATCCGTCATGATGCCGATCGTCGATCGGGCGACCAGCCGTCGCCGCTTCATTCAATTTCTCGCGGCCAGCCCGCTGTTCGCTGGCACGAGCCTTGCGGCGCTCGCTGAGGAACCGTTTCCCCAACGACCCGCCGATCCGTTCGTCTGGGCGCCGCGCGACTACGACCATCTGATTGCGAGTCCCAAGGAAGCGCTCGACGTGTTCGATTTCGAGCCGGTGATGCACAAGAGCGTACCGCCGGCGCATTTCGGCTATATGGCCTCCGGCGTCGACGACGACGTCACGTTGCGCGCCAACCGCGCGGGTTTCTTGAAATTCCAGCTCCGGCCGCGCCGGTTGGTTGACGTCAGCAAGGTCGACATGTCGACCGAAATCCTCGGCCAGCGCTACGAAACGCCGATCATCATCGATCCAACCGGCGGGCACAAAGCCTACCACTCCGACGGCGAGGAAGGCGTCGCGCGCGCGGCCAAGATCGGCGATCACCTGATGATCCTGTCGACCCAAGCCTCGACCTCGGTCGCCGACGTGATCGCCGCCCGCGGTCGGCCGATCTGGTCGCAGCTCTATGCCACCAACAAATTCGAAGTCGCCAAGCACCACGTCGAGAGCATGGAGCGGCAAGGCTCGATCGCCATCGCCGTCACCGTCGACCGCAACGGCGGCCGCAACCAGGAGGTGGCGCTGCGCATGCGCCGGCTCGACACGCGGGAGTGCTCGGGCTGCCACGACAATTCGAGCCTCGAGGCTTCGATGCGGCACGATCCGATCTATGAGGGTGCCGATCTGTCGGGGCTCAAGAACATTCAGTCCTCCGCCATGTCGTGGGATTACATCAAACGGCTGCGCGACGTGGCCAAGACCAAGATGGTGCTCAAGGGCATCCTCGCCTGGGAAGATGCCAAGATCGCCGCCGAAACCGGCATCGACGCGATCATCGTTTCCAACCACGGCGGCCGCGCCGACGAATCCGGCCGCTCCACCATCGAGAGCCTTGCCGAGATCATCCAAGTCTCCGGCACCATGCCGGTGCTGATCGATTCCGGCTTCCGCCGCGGCACCGACATCGTCAAGGCGCTGTGCATGGGCGCCAAGGGTGTCGCCGTCGGCCGGCCCTATCTGTGGGGCCTCGGCGCGTTTGGCCAGCCGGGCGTCGAGCGCGTGCTCGATATCCTGCGCACCGAGCTGATGGTCGCCATGCAGCAAATCGGCGCGCCGTCACTCAAGGGCCTCAAGCCGTCCATGGTGGTGAAGGCGTAAAGATTATGAAGCAAGCGTCCTGCCGCGACCGCCTCGAACAGGCGCTGGCGCGCATTGCCAATCCGCAAGGCGAGGGCGCGCGCGCCTGCCTCACCGTCTATGCCGACGCGGCGCGCGCGGCGGCCGATGCCGCCGATGCGCGGGCGGCGCGCGGCGCCTCGTTCGGGCCGTTCGACGGCACCATCGTCAGCATCAAGGATTTGTTCGACGTCGCCGGCGAGCCGACGCGGGCCGGCTCAAAGATTCTCGCCGAGGAAGCGGCGCCGGCAAAAGCCGACGCGACCGTGGTGCAGCGGCTGCGCGCGGCGGGTGCCGTGATCATTGCCAAGACCAACATGACCGAGTTCGCGTTCTCCGGTATCGGCGCCAACCCGCATTTCGGCACGCCGGGCAATCCGCGCGACCGCAGCCGCGTGCCTGGCGGCTCCTCGGCCGGCGCGCCAATCAGCGTCGCCGATGGCATGTGCGATATTGCGATTGGCACCGATACCGGCGGCTCGGTGCGCATCCCGGCGTCGCTGTGCGGGCTGGTCGGCTTCAAGCCGAGCCGGCAGCGGGTGCCGACCGACGGCGCGTTTCCGCTGAGCACCACGCTCGATTCCGTCGGCCCGATCGGGAAGAGCGTCGCCGATTGCGCAGCGGCGGACGCCGTGATGGCCGGCGAAGATATTTTGCCGCTCGAGCCGATTGCGCTCGCCGGCCTGCGCTTCGGCGTCGCCGAGGGACTGCCGCTCGACCGGCTCGACGACACGGTCGCCGCCGCGTTCGCCCTGGCGGTCAAACGGCTCGACGATGCCGGCGCGCGCGTCAGCCACGAAACGTTGGCGCTGTTCGACGATATGGGCGAGGTCAACGCCAAAGGCGGCATCTCGCCTTACGAAGCCTGCGGTATCCATCGCGACCGGATGAACCGGCGCGCCGCCGACATCGATCCCAATGTTCGGGACCGCATCGCGCGCGGCTGCGCGATAGTGGCCGCGGATTACACCGACATGGTGCGAGAGCGCAGCCGGCTGGTGCACGCCATGGATGCGCGGCTCGCCACGCTCGATGCGTTGTTGATGCCGACGACGTCGATCGTGGCGCCTACTATTGCGGAAGTGGCGGACCCGAAAATCTTCGCCGCGCGCAATGCCGCGGTGCTGCGCAACACTGCGATCATCAATTTTTTCGACCTCTGCGCCATCTCGCTGCCGCTTCAGGCCAGGCTGCCGGTCGGGCTGATGCTGATCGCCCGCAACGGCCATGACCACCGGCTATTGCGCATCGCTGCGGCAACGGCGCAGCTTTTCGGCACGTGATCGCGCTTGCCGCCGCCGCAACAGTTTACTAGCGTTTCGCCAAATCCTGGGAGGATATTGCCGTGAATAGCACACACATGCTGCCCAACCGCCGTCACCTCTTGGCCGGCACCGCCGCAATTGCCGCCACCGTCGCTGCGCCCGCGATCCTTCGCGCCCAGGGCGGTCCCCTGAAAGTCGGCATGCTGTTGCCGCGCTCGGGCTTTGAAGCCGGCATCGGCCAGGACTGCCAGCGCGGTGTCGATATCACGCCCGGCATCCTCAAGTCGCTCGGCCTGCCGGAGCTGACGATCATAAACGGCGATACCGAGTCGAATGTCGACACCGCCCGCGAGCACGCCGAAAAGCTAATCAGTGATGGCGCGCAGCTCCTGGTCGGCGCCTTCGATTCCGGCCAGACCACGGCGATCGCGCAAGTCGCCGAGCAGAAGGGCATCCCGCTGGTCATCAATATCGCCGGCGCGCCCGATATCACCGAGCAGGGTTACAAGTTCGTGTTCCGCAATTTTCCGACCGCGCCAATGCTGACCCGCGACGGTTTCCTGGCGCAAAAGGCGGTCTTCGACATCGTCGGCAAGGCGCCGAAGACGGTCGCCTTCATGCGCGTCAACGATACCTTTGGCACCGCCATGTCGAAGGCCTTTGCAGCGATGATGCCGAAATTCAATATGCCCTACACGATCGCCGACGAGATCTCCTACGATCCCGCCGCGCGCGACCTTTCGGTGGAGGTGACCAAGGCCAAGGCCACCAACGCCGACGCCATTCTTGTCGTCGGCCGCCTCAACGACGCCATGCTGATCACGCGCGAATTGGTCAAGCAGCGCTGGACGCCGCAAGCGATCCTCAGCGTCGGACCAGGCTGGTACGAGGACCAATACATCAAGACGCTGGGCAAACTGTCCGACGGGCCGATGAGCTTCGTGCCCTGGTACGATCCGAACAAGAAGCTCTCCAAGGCACTCGAGGATGCCTTGGCCGCGAAATATCCGGGCATCAACCTCAATACCAACCACGTCTACACCTTCGAGGCCCTCCTGGTGGCGGCCGACGCTTACAAGCGCGCCGGCTCGACCGATCCTAAGGCGCTGGCCGACGCGGTGCGGACCACCAACATCACCGACAACGCCAGCATCGGCCCCGGCATCTCGTTCAACGCCAAGGGCCAGAACGACAAGATCATCGGCGGCGGAATCCAGAATCGCGGTGGCAAGCTCATCACCATTGCGCCCAAGGAGGCCGCCAACGGCCAGCCGGTATGGCCGATGAAATCGTACCAGGACCGCGCGTGACGCGAGCTTAGGCCTGATCGGTGGGGCTGGACGTCTATTTGAACGTTGCCGTGGCCGGCGTTCTGACCGGCTTGGTCTACGGCCTGATGGCGCTCGGGCTTTCGGTGATCTTCGGCGTGGTGCGGGTGGTCAATTTCGCCCACGGCGAGATGATGTCGATCGCGATGTATATCGCGGTCGTATTGTTCTCAAGCTTTCACCTCGATCCGCTAGTCATGCTGGTGCCGATCGCGGCGGTGATGTTCGTGTTCGGCTACGCGCTGCAGGCCGGCCTGATCAATCCCTTCATCACCCGGCCGGAGCATAGCCAGTTCCTGCTGGTGGTGGCGCTGGCGATCATCATCGTCAATGCGCTGTTGATCATCTTCGGCCCGGACGCCCGCACCGTGCAGACGTCGTATGCCTACGACAGTTTTGAAATCGGCCCGGTGATCGTCGATGCGTCCAAGACCTATGCCGCGGCCGCGGCAATCGTCGTCACTGCGGCGCTATTCGCCTTCTTCCGCTTCACGCTGCTTGGTAAAGCAATTCGCGCCTGCGCCGACAATTACACCGGCGCGCTGGTGGTCGGCCTCAATGTCAACCGGCTTTACGCGCTGACCTTTGGGCTTGGCGCGGCATGCGTCGGCGCCGCCGGCACGATGATGACCTTGATCACTGACGTGACGCCGGCGCTGGGACCGGGCTACACCTTGCTCGCCTTCGTCATCGTCATTACCGGCGGGTTGGGCTCGATGCCCGGCGCGCTGATCGGCGGTTTGTTGATTGGGCTTACCGAGGCGCTGGCGGGTTTGCTGTTCACGCCGTCCGCCAAGAGCATGTTCGCCTTCGGCATTCTGGTCCTGGTGCTGCTGTTCCGGCCGCAGGGCATTCTCGGCAGAAGGCTGACGTGATGGATGCGATGATCGCGCGCCTCACCGGTGGTTTGTCGCGCCGTGCTTTGGGTCTCCTCGCCGCGCTGCTCGCAGTGCTGCTGGCCGCGCCGTGGATTGCCAACGACTATCTGCTCACCGTCCTCATCGTCATTCTCTATCTCGCCTATACCGGCCAGGCCTGGAACATCATGATGGGCTTTGCCGGTCAGCTTTCGCTTGGCCATGCGATCTATGCGGGATTGGGCGCTTACATCCCGGCGGTGCTGTTTACCCGGCTCGGCATCGGACCATGGGTTGGGCTCTTGGCGGCGATTCCGGCGGCCGCGGCATGCGGGGCGATCATCGGGTTCCTCGCCTTCCGCTTCGGCGTCGCCGGCGTCTATTTCGCGATCCTGACCATCGCCTTTGCCGAGTTTGCCCGTATCGGCTTCGATCACCTGACCATCGTCAACGCCTCGGCCGGCTTGTTCCTGCCGGTCGCGCAATTGTCGCACAACGATCTGTGGCGGCTGCGCGGCAGTCCGACCATGTTCTATTACGTGATCCTCGCCGCGACGGTGATTGCGCTCATCCTGTCGCGTCTGTTGCTGCGTAGCCGCATGGGCTATTTCTGGCTCGCCATCCGCGAGGACGAACAGGCGGCGCGCGCCGCTGGCATCGATACCTTCCGCTACAAAATGTACGCGGTGATGATCTCGGCGGCGGTGACCTCGTTCGCCGGCGTGTTCTACGCGTTCTTCTACAACAACCTGTTTCCCGAGCAGGTGTTCAATATTTCCCGCTCGATCGAAATGATCCTCGGCCCGATCATCGGCGGCATTGGTACGTTGTTCGGGCCGATCCTCGGCGCTTTCGTACTCACCGGACTTGCCGAGTCTGTCACTTCGGCGATGGCCGCATTCGGTGTCGATCTGCCGGGCGCGAAGCAGATTTTTTACGGCCTATGTTTGTTGCTCGTCGTCGTGGCGCTGCCTGAAGGTATTTGGCCGTGGCTGGCGCGCCGGCTCGGCGTCGGGGAGCGCGAGCGATGACCGCGTTGCTCTCGCTCGACCGTGTCAGCAAACGTTTCCGCGGCCTCCTCGCCGTCGATGCCGTCAGCTTCGACGTGCCCGAGGGCGTGATCTTTGCCGTGATCGGCCCGAACGGCGCCGGCAAGACGACGCTGTTCAACATGATTTCGGGCGCCATGGCGCCCGACGACGGCGCGATTGCCTTTGCCGGAGAACTGATCGGCGGCTTGACGCCGGACGCGATGTGCCGGCGCGGCGTCGCGCGGACTTTTCAGCTGGTGCGGCCGTTCCCGGCCTTGAGCGTCGAAGATAACGTCATCATTGGCGCCTTGCTGCATCACCGCGACGTCGGCGCGGCGCGCGAGCGGGCTTTGGCCGTGCTGCGGCGCCTCGATCTGTTCGACAAGCGCAATCAGATCGCGGCAACGCTGACCCTGCCGGACCGCAAGCGGCTCGAAGTCGCGCGCGCCTTGGCGACCGAGCCAAAATTGTTGCTGCTCGACGAAGTGATGGCGGGACTGCGGCCGACCGAGACCGACCGCATGGTCGCAACCTTGCGCGAGATCAATCGCGAGAGCGGACTGACGATCCTTTTGATTGAGCACGTCATGCGCGCGGTGATGGCGCTCGCCGCGCGCGTGCTGGTGCTCGATCACGGCGTGGCGATCGCCGCGGGCGCGCCGGAAGCGGTGGTGCGCGACCCCGCGGTGGTGCGGTCCTATCTCGGCGCCGAGGTTTTGTGATGCTACGAGTCGAAAACCTCGATGTATTCTACGGCGACGTGCAGGCGCTCGACGGCGTTTCGCTCGACATCGACGAAGGCGCCATCGTCGCCATCGTCGGCGCCAACGGCGCCGGCAAGACGACGCTGATCCGGGCGCTGGCCGGGATGCAGCGGCGCTTGCGCGGACAAATCCTCTACCGCGGCACCGATATTTCCGGCTGGCCGAGCTATCGCGTTTGCAATCTCGGCATCGGCCAAGTCGCCGAAGGACGACAAGTCTTCCCGACGCTCACTGTCGCGGAAAATCTTGACATCGGCGCCATGTTGCCACGCGCCCGTGCCGCGCGCATCAAAAACAAAGAGCGCGTGCTGGCATTGTTTCCGGTGCTGGCCGAACGGGCGCGTCAGGCGGCCGGCACGCTGTCCGGCGGCGAGCAGCAGATGCTCGCCATCGGCCGCTGCCTGATGGGCGCGCCGGAACTCATCATGTTCGACGAGCCTTCGCTTGGTCTCGCGCCGGCCATCATCCACGACGTGCTCAACACCATCCGCGAGCTCAACCGCGACGGCATCACCTGCTTGCTGGTCGAGCAGAACGTGGCACAATCGCTGAAGCTTGCGAGCCGCGCCTATGTGCTGGAAAACGGCCGCGTCACGCTGTCGGGCAGCGGTGCCGAGCTGTTGGCCGACGACCGCGTCCGCACCGCTTATCTCGGGCTGTAGCGAGACGCTTAGAGGAAGCGCCGCAACCGATCCATGATGACCCCGAGGGCTGCGACGCGCGCGGTCAGCGGTGCCATCGGGAAAGCCTGGCGCAGGCGGTTGTAAACGTCGGCAGCCGTCGGCGCCTCGACATCCGAAAGTGCCGCGGCCATCGCGCGCGCCATCTCCGCCTCGGGCCGTCCGCTGAGCGGCGCCGGCACCATGGTGAACTCGCCGAACGGAACGGGAGGTTGAACGCGTAAGGTAATCCGGCGGGCGGCCATGAAATCAGCTCCAGTCCAAGCCCGGTCAAATGACCGTGGCTTCACAACGCGCCAGCTTTATTCAAGTTCCACCTCACTGAAACGGCAATCGCAGCCGCGTTGTGGCTCGAGCCGCCGTGCTCTATATGCCTGTGGCATTGCAGCAATGGAATCGGCGCCAAGCCGTGGTCCCTAGGAGGTTCGCGTCATGAAACTGTATTTTTCGCCCGGTGCCTGCTCGCTCTCGCCCCATATTGTTTCGCGCGAAGCCGGCATCCCGCTGGAATACGAACAGGTCGACAACCGAGAAAAGAAGACCAAAAGCGGTGCCGATTTTTGGAGCATCAATCCCAAGGGCTATGTGCCGGTGCTGGAAATTGACAACGGCCAACGCCTGACCGAGGGCCCGGCGATCGTGCAATATATCGCCGACCAGAAGCCGGCCTCCGGGCTCATGCCGGCAGCCGGCACGCTTGATCGTTATCGCGTGCAGGAATGGCTCAACTTCGTCACCTCGGAACTACACAAATCCTACGGCCCGATTTTCCGGCCGACGACGCCCGACGAATACAAGAAGATATCGAAGGAAAATCTCGGCAAGCGCTTCGACTGGCTCGACAAGCAGCTCGCCGGCAAGCAGTACCTGATGGGCGACAAGTTCACCGTCGCCGACGCCTACCTGTTCACGGTGCTGCGCTGGTCGCCGCGCGTCGAGATCGACTTGGCGAAATGGCCAAACGTCAAGGCCTATGTCGACCGCGTTGCCGCGCGCCCGAAGGTGCAGGAGGCGCTGAAGGCGGAAGGGTTGGTGCAGTAAGCGGACTACAGATGACTGACAACAGAGGACGGATGACGGTATTTTTTCTGTTGTCCGTCGTCCGTCCTCCATTACTTTAGCGGCTGGCCGATCGTGACATTGAGCGTGCCGACGCCCTCGACCTCGCACTCGATCTTGTCGCCGGCGACGGTGGCGGCGACGCCCGACGGCGTGCCCGTCATGATGATGTCGCCGGCGGCCAGCTCGACCATCTCCGAAAGTTTTGCGATGACCTCCGGCGCGTTCCAGATCATCTGATTGAGATCGCCGTCCTGGCGTACCTTGCCGTTGACCTTGAGCACGATGTGGCCCTTCGCCGGATGCCCGATCGCGGCTGCCGGCTTGAGCGGCCCGCACGGCGCCGAGTGGTCGAACGCCTTGCCGATCTCCCAGGGCCGCTTGATGTCGCGCGAGGCGATCTGCAAATCGCGCCGCGTCAGATCGATGCCGACGCCATAGCCGTAAATGCAGTCGAGCGCATGCTCGGTCTTGATGTTGCGACCGCCGCTTTTGAGCGCCACGACCAGCTCGACCTCGTGATGCATGTCCTTGGTCAGCGACGGATAGGGCACCGTGCCGCCATCGGGGACGATCGCGTCGGCGGGCTTGGCGAAGAAGAATGGCGGCTCGCGCACGTCCTGGCCCATCTCCTTGATGTGCTCGACGTAGTTGCGGCCGACGCACCACAGGCGGCGAACTGGAAAATATTGCTTGGTGCCGGCGACCGGAATGGATGGCTGCGGCGGCTGCGGAATGACATAGCTTTTAGCGTCGGTGCTCATGAGGCCGTTTCGTGTTGGAGGGGACGCGCGGCTTATAGCCCAGGCAGCGCCGCGGTCAAAGCGATCTCAGCCGAGCTTAAGCGATCGCGGTGACGGGTTCGAGCGCAGGCGATTGCTCGCGAAGCTGCAGCCGGTAGAACGAGGCATAGCGGCCGCCCTTGCGTAACAGCTCGTCGTGACGGCCGGATTCAACGACGAGACCTTCCTCGACGACGAGAATGTTGTCGGCGTGCATGATGGTCGACAGGCGATGCGCGATGACGATTGTGGTGCGCCCCTTGCAGAGTTCCGCCACCGCATCCTGCACGTGACGCTCGGATTCGGAATCGAGCGACGCGGTCGCCTCGTCGAGCAGGATGATCGGCGCATTCTTGATCAGCGCGCGCGCGATGGCGACGCGCTGGCGCTGCCCGCCGGACAGTTGCAAGCCGTGTTCGCCGACCGGGGTGTCGTAGCCGGCCGGGAAGCTTGCGATGAAATCGTGTGCGTGCGCGGCCTTGGCGGCGGCGACGATCTCCGCCTCGCTGGCGCCGAGTTTTCCGAGCGCAATGTTGTCGCGGATGCTACCGCGGAACAGGTGCGTGATCTGGCCGACATAGGCGATGGCATGGCGCAGCGAGCCGCGCGATACGCCGGCAATGTCCTGTCCATCGATCAGAATGCGGCCGGAGCCGACCTCGTAGAACCGCAGCAGCAAATTGAGCACCGTCGATTTGCCGCCGCCCGAAGGTCCGACCAGCGCCGTGACCTTGCCGCTCTGGGCGACAAAATTCATGCCGCGCAGCACCGGCGAATCGGGACGGTACGCGAACCGAACGTCCTCGAACGTGACGCGCGCCGCGGCCAGCTGCAGCGACGGCAGGTTGTCGTCGCTCGGCTCGCCGGCCGGGCTGTCGATGACCTCGTAAAGCACACGCACGCCGACGAGATTGTTGTTGAGATCGATATTGAGCCGCGCCAGCCGCTTGGCCGGCTCATAGGCAAACAGGAAGGCGAACAGGAACGAAACAAATTCACCCGGCTTCGCTCCGGTCTCGATCACGCGGTAGCCGCCGTAGATGGTGGCGAGCGCGACGGCAAAACCACCGAGCATTTCCATCAGCGGACTGGCGCGGTTGGAGACGCGCGCCATTTTATTGGATTCATGCTCGACCTCGCCGACGGCGACGGCAAGCCGGCGTCGCATCTCGCCTTCGAGCGCGAAGGCCTTGACCATCCCCATGCCCTGCAGGGCTTCCTGCATGGCCTCGATAATGCGCGTGCCGCCGGTGAATTGCATGCGGGCGATGCCACGCACCCGGCGGATCAATTTACGAAGGACCAGGAACGCGGGCGGCGCCACGATGAAGCCGGCAATCGACATTACCGGATCCTGCACCACCATCACGATGCAAAGCCCGATCAGCGTCATCAGATCGCGGCCTATCGCCGTGATGAGCAGGTTGATCACCTGGCTCACCGCGGCGGCGCCGGTGGTGAGCCTGGCGATGAATTCGGACGAATGGCGATCGGCGAAAAAGCTGATGTTCTGTTGCAGGAGCTTGTCGAACATGCGCCGCTGATTGTCGGCGATAATCCAGTTGCCGATCCGCGACAGCGTGACGGTCGAGCCGTAGGTCGCGAATCCCTTTGCCGTGAACATCGCCATCGCGACCAGGGCGATGACCACGACCATATGGAAATTCTTGTTCACATAGGTTTCGTTGACCATCGTGCCGAGCAGATAGGCGGTCAGCGCCGTGATGCCGGCGGCGATGGCCATCAGTGCGAAGCCGAAGGCGTAGAGCCGCCAGTGCCTCAGCGCCTCATCGACCAGCAGCCGGCGCACCAGGATGCGGGTCGAATATTGATCCGCGGGTTCGGCCTTGGGAGCTGTCATGCGTGTTCCATTTCGCTCCGCCGCGGCCAGTCATCGCGCGGACGCGCTTGAGCGCGCTTCATGCCCGGCCGGGGCGGAATTTTCAAGTGAATTCAAAGATATTATAGGCCGTAAGGTCGCTTCGCGGGAACCTGTTGTCGAGGCTCAAATCGCGGCCTTGCGGCCCGCACCGGCCGGTCGCGCTTGGCGCTTTATGAGCTCGCGCTCCCAATTCAGCGCGTCGCGCACGATGGTCGAAAGGTCGTCGTATCGTGGCCGCCAGCCGAGCTTGCTGCGCGCCCGCTCGGAGTGCGCCACAATTTGCGCCGGATCGCCCGGCCGGCGCGGCGCCATGTCGACCTTGAATTCGACGCCCGAGACGCGCTTGACCGCGTCGATCACGTCAAGAACCGAGAAGCCGTGACCGTAGCCGCAATTGAGCGTCAGAGGCGGCGCGCCGGAGCGCAGGTAGCGCAGCGCATCGGCATGGGCGCGGACGAGATCGCTGACGTGGATGTAATCGCGGATGCAGGTGCCATCGGGCGTCGGGTAGTCGTTGCCGAACACGTCAAGCTTAGGCCGCAGGCCGAGCACGGTCTCGACCGCGACTTTGATCAAATGCGTGGCGGCTTTGGTCGATTGCCCGGTGCGCCCTTGCGGATCGGCGCCGGCGACGTTGAAATAGCGCAGGATCACGTGGTGCAGGCCATACGCGTTGCCCGCGTCGCGCAGCATGATCTCCGTCATCAGCTTCGACCAGCCGTATGGCGAGATCGGCAGCGTCGCTGAGTCTTCCTGCACCGGAATCTCGGCCGGATTGCCGTAGACGGCGGCGGTCGAGGAAAAGATAAAGTGGCGCACGCCGCCGTTCACGGCGCATTCGATCAGCGCGCGCGAATTCATCGTGTTGTTGCGGTAATAGCTGAGCGGGTCGCGCACCGAATCCGGCACCACGATGGATGCGGCAAAGTGGATAATGGCATCGACGCCGTGCTCGCGGATCAGCCGCGCCACCAGCGCCTGGTCGCCGGTCTCGCCGACGACGAGCGGTACGCCTTTGGCGACCGCCCAGTCGAAGCCTGTCGACAAATTGTCGAGCACGACCACGCGCTCGCCGGCATCGGCGAGCTCATAGACCATGTGGCTGCCGATATAGCCGGCGCCGCCTGTGATCAGGACTGTCATGTCGGTCAGCCCTACTCCTAATCGGTGAATACCACGTTAGGCGGCGGCGGACTTCAACCGACAGTCGCGACCGCCGCCAGCGCGCGGCGGGTCGCGGCAAAAACCTCGTCCGGGTCGATATCGCGCATGCAGCGGTGGTGGCCGAGCCGGCAGACAGGCTTATGGCAGGGCCGGCAATCGAGCGCGGTCTTGGCCTCGATGGTCGCCGCTAGCGGATTGAGCGGCGCCCAATGCCAAGGGCTGGTCGGGCCGAATATGCCGATCGAAGGCGTACCCAGCGCAGCGGCGACATGCAGAAGGCCGGAATCGTTGGAGACCGCGGCCGAAGCCGATGCCAGCGCCAGGATGGCATCGCGCAGGTCGTGTCCGGTCAGATCGCGGGCATCGGTTGAGCCGACGATCTCCGCCGCCAGCGTTTTCTCGTCGGGGCCGCCGAGCACCCAGATCGCAAAGCCGTCGGCGAGGAGGCGCCGGGTCAGCGCGGCATAGGAAGCGCTCGACCAGCGCTTGGACGGCCCGACCGCGCCGGGCGCCAGCGCGACAACAGGCCGGCTCTCTGCAGCGAGACTGCGCCGGCTTCGCCATGCGGCAATTTCAGCCGGCGGTACTTTGAGCTCCGGCACCGGCAGTTGCGCCGGCAATGCGGCGCTGGGCGGCAGCGCCAGCGCGGCGCATCGATCCACCATGCGCTGCAAGCCGCGCTCGCCGAAACGCAAATCGTTGAGCAGGAAAAACCGCGCCTCGCCGACGAAGCCGGTGCGCTCGGGGATCCCGGCGAAAAATGGCGCCAGCGCCGCTTTCCAGGTGCGCGGCAGGATCAGCGCGGTGCCGTAGCCTTCCTGCTTGAGGCGCGCGGCGAGCGTTTTCTGTTGCGCCAAAGCGAGGCTCTTGCGCGGAAGATCGACAGTGATCGCTTGGCGCAGGCCAGGCATGTAATCGGTCAGCGGCGCGCACAGCGTTGTCGTCAGCATATCGACCGGCCGGTCGGGAAACCGCGCCCGCAGCAACTGAATGACGGTGTGGCAGCGCACGAAGTCGCCGATCCACATATAAGGAACGATCAATATCGGGCTGCGATCCGGACTTTTATCCATGCCTGTCGGCGTCAATGAATTCGACATGCGCCGGCTCAAACCTCGGTCTCGCGCCGGAGCGGCTCGCTCGGCGGCGGTGCCCAATTCTGGTTCTGCTCATAGCGCTTGGCGTAGCGATAATACGTGCCCTCGAAATTACCAAAGGCAATGACGAAGCCGGCCCAGCCGTCGAGGAATCCGCGTTTGAAAATATAGTGTTTCAGGAATGCCCATAGCCCGTGCCCGACCGCTCCCGCCATGGAGACGCGCTTGCCGGCGAGCTTTTGGGCGCCAAGCGACGAGTACCGGTTCGCCTTGTCGATGATTTCTCCCAGGTTGCGGAACGGGAATTGCCAGATCGCATTGTCGAGCGTCCCGATCGATTTGTCGCCGATGAGTTCATAGCCTTCGTGCACCGGCTCGAACGTGTAGCGCATGCTGTCTTTGCGAAACAGCTGCGGCTGGCGGAAGTTCGGATACCAGCCGGAACCGCGAATCCAGCGCCCCATCAGGTAGTTGCGCCGCGGCACGCGGTAGACATCGTGCGGCGGCGAGCCGGCAAGCAGGCCGAGGATCTCGTCGCGCACCGCCTTGGTGCAGCGTTCGTCGGCATCCAGGCTGAAAATCCATTCGTGACTGCAAGCCGCGATGGCGCGATTGCGCAGATCGCCGAAGCCGTTGAACGGTATTTGGACTACATGCGCGCCGAAGCTGGTGGCGATCTCGGGAGTGCCGTCGGTGCTGCCGGAGTCGACGACAACGATTTCGTCGGTCCACAGCACGCTTTGGACCGCGGCCTTGATCTTCTCGGCCTCGTTGAACGCCAGAATATAGGCGGAGATTTTCTGCATGGCGGATGGCCCCGAACGGGCCAAAATAACACTATAGCCGCGGTTTGCCGCCAGTGGGAATGTATGGATGTCGGGTTTGGCCGATGAGGTCAATGATATAATGAATTTACATTCATAGAAATTAAATGAACATAAATTCACTTTATGTGACGCGCAGTCTATTGTTCCAGCTCACCTGATCAAGCCACCCAGTGTTGCTCATCGCGCCGGAGTGGGGCAAAGGAGCGGCTGTCGGCTCTGGTCCGACCAAACCGCAACCGGTCAAAGCGTCGATGTTGTTGGTCACCGGCGGGGCCGGGTTCATCGGATCGAATGTGGTGGCGAGCCTCAACGAGGCCGGCCGCACCGATATTGCCGTCAACGACATCCTCGGCAGCGAAGGCAAGTGGCGCAATCTCGCCAAACGCCAAATCGCCGATTTCGTGCCGCCGCCCGATCTTTTGCGCTGGCTCGATGGCCGCAAGCTCGAGGCGGTGGTGCATATGGGCGCCATCTCCTCGACCACCGCGACCGATGGCGATGCCGTCATGGAAAACAATTTCCGGCTGTCGCTGCGGCTGCTGGAATGGTGCGCGACAGCGCGCACGCCGTTCATCTATGCCTCGTCGGCCGCGACTTTCGGCGAAGGCCAAAAGGGCTTTTCTGATGACTGGTCGATTGCCGCCCTCAAACAGCTCAAGCCGATGAATCTCTACGGCTGGAGCAAGCATATGTTCGACATCGCCGTGGTCGAGCGCGCCGCGCGCAAGGAGAGGATGCCGCCGCAATGGGCGGGGCTGAAATTCTTCAATGTGTTCGGCGCCAACGAGTACCACAAGGGCGAGATGATGAGCCTCGTAGCCAAGCGGTTCGACGACGCAAAGGCCGGCAAGACGATCCGGCTGTTCAAGTCGCACCGCCCAGGCATCGCCGATGGCGAGCAGAAGCGCGATTTCATCTATGTGGACGATGCGGTCGGCGTGGTGCGCTGGCTGCTTGCTACGCCAAAAGTGTCGGGCATTTTCAACGTTGGCACCGGCGCGGCGCGCAGCTTTCGCGACCTGATCGACGCGATGTTCGCAGGCCTCGGCCGCGAGCCGGCTATCGAATATATCGACATGCCGGCGGCGATCCGTGACAACTATCAGTATTTTACCCAAGCGGAGACCGCAAATCTGCGGCGGGCCGGCTATAATGCCGCGTTCACGCCGCTCGAAGACGCGGTGCGGCACTACGTGACGACATATCTCGATCGGGCCGATCGCTACCGGTGAGCGGGGGCTTGCGCGGACAATGCATGTTTGATTTCGAAGATGCCTTCAGACTTTTTGCCAAGCAGACGGTCCTCTGCGTCGGCGATCTCATGCTCGACGATTTCGTCTATGGTGAAGTCACGCGCATTTCGCCCGAGGCGCCGACGCCGGTGCTCGCGGTCAGGTACAGCGCCATCGAGATCGGCGGCGCCGGCAACGTGGCGCGCAATATCGCGGCGCTCGGATCAAAATGTATCCTGGTCAGTCTGATCGGCAACGATGAAGCCGGCCTGACCCTGACCAACGCGCTCGGCAAGTTCGACGGATTGATCGTTCCCGACCTTGTGATCGACAAAGCGCGGCAAACGACGCGCAAGGTGCGCTTCGTCTCCGAGCACCACTCGACCCATCTGATGCGAGCCGATTGGGAAACCACCGCGCCGACCAGCGCGCATAGCGAAGACTCGATCATCGCCTCGGCCGAAACGACCATGCCCCAGGTCGGTGCCGTGGTGCTGTCCGATTACGCCAAAGGCACGCTGACGCCGCGCGTCATCCGCGCCATCATCGACGCGGCACGACGATATGGCAAACCGGTCGTGGTCGATCCGAAAGGCCACGATTACAGCGTCTACCGCGGTGCGACATTGATCACGCCGAACCGCCAGGAACTCGGCGCCGCGGTGCATCGTCCCGTCACGACGGAAGCGGAAATCGCCAAGGCCGCGGGGGAGTTGGCGCGTCTGGTCGAAAGCGAAGCCGTGCTGGTCACCCGCAGCGAAGAGGGCATGACGCTCCACCTCAATGGGCATGCGCCGATCCACATTCCATCTTATCCGGTGAAGGTGCGCGACGTGTCCGGCGCCGGCGACACCGTCGCTGCCGTGATGGCGGTGCTGCTGGCGATGCAGGCGCCGTTCGAATCCGCCATGCGCGCCGCCAATGCCGCCGCCGCCGTGGTCGTCGGCAAACGCGGCACGGCGACGGTGTCGCTGGCAGAACTTCGCCACCGCATCCTGCCCGCGGCCTCGCTCGCGCCCGAGGACAAGATCGTGTTCGATTGGTCGGTGCTCGACGAGCGGCTCGCCGAGTGGCGCAAGCACGGCCTGCGCATCGGCTTCACCAACGGCTGCTTCGATCTTCTGCACCGCGGCCATATCAAATTGCTGGCCGAGGCCCGCACCGCCTGCGATCGCCTCGTGGTCGGGCTCAACAGCGACGCTTCGACCAGGCGGCTCAAGGGCAACGGCCGGCCGATCAATCCCGCCGAAGGCCGCGCCGAAGTGATTGCCGCGCTCGAAGCGGTCGATCTCGTCGTCGTCTTCGAGGAGGACACGCCGCTCGAACTGATCAAGCGCGTGCAGCCGGCAGTGCTGATCAAGGGCGCCGACTACAAGCGCGACGAAGTTGTGGGCGGCGATGTGGTCGAAGCCGCGGGCGGCACCGTGATCCTCGTCGATCTGGTGCCCGGCCACTCGACCACCGGGCTGGTGCGCCGGTCGGCCGAATCCGCATCATGATCGGAGCGGCGTTTTGATGCTCGCACGACAGCGCGCGATCTTTCCCGACACGGCCGAGAACGCGCTCAAGGAGGAATTCTTCGGCGCGCGGACCGGTTACTTCGTCGACGTCGGCGCCAACGACCCCAAGGACATGTCGCAGACTTGGCATCTGGAACGCCTGGGCTGGCGCGGCGTCCTCGTCGAACCGCAGCCGGCGCTGGCGCAGAAGCTAAAGGAACAACGGCAAGCCCAGGTGTTTGCCTGTGCCTGCTCCTCGCCGGCCAATGCCGGCAAGATGCTGCGTTTGCACGCGGCCGGCATCCATTCCTCGCTGAATCCGGATTTTTTTGTTGCCGGCATGCGCAAGGAAGACGTGATCGAAGTACCCGCGCGCACGCTAGACGACATTCTCGAGGAAGCGAAAGCGCCGGTGCCGATCGACCTCCTTTCCATCGATGTCGAGAATCATGAAATCGAGGTGTTGAGTGGCCTGACGCTGACGCGGTGGCAGCCGCGGCTGATCCTGATCGAGGATCTGGCGCTGAACCTGAAACTGCACCGCCTGCTGACGTCGCTCGGTTATAAATGGGTGCGCCGCACCGGACTCAATGGCTGGTACGTGCCGGCCAATTCGCCGATGACGGTCAGTCCGTTCGGCCAGTGGCAGTTCTTGCGCAAGCACTATCTCGGTGTTCCGTTCCGGCATCTGCGCGAGGCCAAGCGGAAACAGCGTGAAAAGCTTCGGGCCGCGCTCGGGCGAAGCCGCTGACAATTATTTTGGAGCAGTGCCATCGTGGCCGAAAGCATCTCCATCATCGTCGCGACCTATAATCGTCCCGACGCGCTCGATGCGGTGCTGCGTTCGCTCATGCGCCAGAGCGATCTCGACTTCGAGGTACTGGTCGCCGATGACGGCTCGACGCAACAGACCAAAGACCTGATCGACGTATGGCAAAAGCGATTCAACGGCCGCCTGCGCCATGTCTGGCACCCCGATGACGGTTTCCGCCTCGCCGAAATCCGCAACCGCGCGATCCTGGCGGCGTCCGGCGATTATTGCATCTTCCTCGACGGCGATTGCATCGCGCGAACTGATTTTGTCGCCGCGCACCGCGCGCTGGCCAAGCGCGGCTGGTTCGTCACCGGCAATCGGTTGCTGTTGTCGCGAGCGCTTTCGGAACGGATCCTGAAAGAAAAACTCGAGCCGGAAAACTGGGCCTTTGCCGCTTGGTGGCGAGCGCGGTGCGCCAGGGAAATCAGACGGCTCGCACCGCTTCTCGCGCTGCCGCTCGGACCGCTGCGCCGATTGCGCCAGAGCGACTGGCGTGGCGCCCAAGGCTGCAATCTCGGCATCTGGCGTTCGGACCTCATCGCCGTCGATGGCTTTGAGGGCGGCTTCGCCAGTTGGGGCCGGGAGGATTCCGACCTGCTGGTGCGCCTGATGCGTGCCGGCGTGCGGCGCAGGGACGGCCGCATGGCGACCGGCGTTTTGCATTTGTGGCATGCCGAAGCCGACCGGTCGCGGCTACCGGAAAACGAGCGCCGGCTTGACGCCATCCTCGCCACCCAACGCATCCGCGCCCAGCGCGGGTTGTCGGCGCTACGACCATGAACACCCAGGCATTCGGCGCATTGGCACCAGGCTGGCTGGATCGGGTGGTCATGGCGCTGACCAAACCGCTGCCCGACACCTGGGCCGGCTTGCGTCTCGCCATCCTGCTGCGCCGCGCCGTCACCATGCGTCTTGCCTATCCTGACGGCGCGTTGGACGTGGAACGCTGGGGCCTGCGCATGCGGCTGCATCCGCGCGACAATGGCTGCGAGAAGAATCTGCTGTTCACGCCGCGAATGTACGAGCCGGAGGAGCTCGCCGAACTGGAACGCGACATTGCCCGCGCGATAGCTCAGGGGCGGCGCTTCGCCTTCGTCGATATCGGCGCCAATGTCGGCCTGTTCTCGCTGTTCGTTGCATCACGCGCCGGGCAACAGGCGCATATTCTCGCCATCGAGCCGGAGCCGGGAAATCTCGGCCGCCTGGAGTTCAATTTAAGCGCCAATCCGGGCCTGCCGATCACCATTATCCCCAAGGCTTTGAGCGACGAGGCCGGTGTTGTCGCGGTCGAGCTGGACCGGCGCGATCGCGGCGGCACGCGAACGACGAAAATTGGTCAGGCGGAGGCACCAGCTCAAACGGTGCGCGTGCCTGCGCAAACGCTATTTGATGTGCTTGCCGGCGAAGGCGTCGACGCCATTGACGCCATGAAAATCGACGTCGAAGGCTTGGAAGACGTGATCCTCGCGCCATTTTTTCGCGATGCGCCGCCGCGGTTGTGGCCGCGCCTCGTCATCATCGAAGATTCGCGCCTAAGCTGGAAAATCGATTTAATGGCGGTCATGCAGACGAAGGGTTACGAGCTTGTCGCGCTGAGCCGGCATAAAAACCTGATGCTGCGGCTCAAACCATGACGTTCGATACGCGGAGATTGCACCAGGCCGCCGACTGGCTCGCCGTTGCCGTCGTGGTGTCGCTGCCGTGGTCGACGTCGGCAAGCGTCATTCTGATCGTGCTGTGGCTTGTGGCCGTGCTGCCGACGTTGGCCGTTGCCGACGTGCGCCGCGAACTTTTGACCGCCGCCGGCGGCTTGCCGGTTCTGCTGTGGCTGCTCGCCGCTATCGGCATGTTGTGGGCCGACGTGCCTTGGGCCGCGCGTATCGACGGCCTCGGCGGTTTCCATCGTCTGTTGGCCATCCCCTTGCTCCTGGTGCAATTCCGCCGCTCCCAATATGGGCCTTGCGCCTGTTATGGCTTTCTCATTTCGGCGACCGTGCTGCTGGTGCTGTCCTCGCTCTTTGCCCTGTTTCCATCACGGGCCCTCGATCACGTGCCGCTCTTTGGCGCGCACGTCAAAGCGTACGGCGTGCCGGTCAAGGACTACATCTTGCAGAGCGGCATCTTTCTGATTTGCGCTTTCGGGCTCATCAGCGCGGTTTGCGAGCGCTGGCGCGAAGTCCGATGGCGAACCGTAGCCGCACTGCTCTGCCTTGCCGCCTGTTTCCTCGCCAATATCGCCTTCGTCGCCACCAGCCGCACTACTGTCGCCGTGGCGCCGCTTCTCGCCATTGTGCTCGGCTACCGGTATTTCGGCTGGCGTGGCGTTGCCTTTGCTGTCATCGGCGCGGTGGCGCTGGCCGCGTTGGCGTTGACCGCATCGCCCTATTTGCACCTGCGGGTGATGCATTCGTTCACCGAGCTGCGCAATTATCTGAACACCGACGAGGACAACTCAACCGGGCTGCATATGGAGTTCCTGAAGAAGTCGGTGGCCATTGTCGAAGCGGCGCCCGTCATCGGCCACGGTACCGGGACCATCGCCGAGCAGTTTCGGCTCGCGGCATCCGGTGACGCGGGGTCCGCTTCGGCCGTTGCCACGGTCAATCCGCACAGCCAGATTTTCGCCGTGGCGATCGAGCTCGGCGCCATCGGCGCCGCGGTGTTGCTCGCGATGTGGGTCACGCATGGGCTGCTGTTCCGCGGCGCCGGACTGATGGCGTCGATCGGCACCATAATCGTCGTGCAGAATTTCCTGTCGTCGCTGGTCAATTCGCACCTATTCGATTTCGGCCAGGGCTGGCTCTATGTATTCGGCGTCGGCATTATTGGCGGCACCGTGCTGCGCGACGCTCATTCGCCGTCGGCCGCATCGTCCGGCACGATGCCATGACGCCGCTTGCCTTGCCGAGCAATCCCCGCGTGCTGGTGGTGGCGTTGCGCCGGCTCGGCGACGTGCTGCTGACGACGCCGCTCATTCGCAGCATCAAGCGCGCGTTCCCGGCCGCTTCGATCGAGGCGTTGGTGTTTGCAGGAACGGAAGGGATTTTGACCGGGAATCCCGATCTCGCCAAAGTCATCTCCATTCCGCAGCGTCCGAGTGCCGGTGAAACGTTCGCCCTGCTGCGCCGGCTGGCGTGGCGTTACGACGTGGCGCTCTCCACCCAAACCGGCGACCGGCCGACCACCTTGGCGTGGATCGCCGGGCGGCAGAGCGCCGGCCCCATCGAAGCGAAAGGATTGTCGGCGACGGTGAAGCGCCTGGCGCTGAGCCGCTCTTATGTCGCCGACCGGCAACGGCATCGCGTGCGCGATGTGCTCCGCCTTGCCGAACTGCTCGGTATTCCGGCCGTGCCGGAAGTCGTTTGCCCGGCAGGCGGCGTGCAATCGAACTTGATCCCGGCGCAGCCTTTTGCTGTCGTCCACGCCGCGCCGATGTTCACGTACAAGCGCTGGACCATGGACGGCTGGCGGGCGCTCGCCACCGCGCTGCGCCAGCGCGGGCTGACCGTCGTCACCAGCGGCGCCGACAGCGACCGGGGCTATCTCGACGAAGTCTGGCGCGACGGCGACGTCACGCGGCTCGACGGCCGGCTGGACTGGCCGCAGCTTGCCGCCACAATCGCCGCCGCGCGAACCTATGTCGGCCCGGATACCGCGATCACCCATCTTGCCGCCGCCACCGGCACGCCGACGGTGGCGCTCTACGGACCGACCGACCCGCGTCTGTGGGGGCCCTGGCCGGTGGGCGGCCTCGACCGGCCGTGGGCGGCCGCCGGCACCATCCAGCAGCGCGGTAATGTGTGGCTGGTGCAAAATCCCTTGCCCTGCCTGCCGTGCCAACTCGAGGGCTGCGAACGCCGCCTCGACAGTTTCAGCCAGTGCCTCGATGAGCTGACCGCAGCCCAGGTGATTTCGGCGGTGGATCAAGCACTTGCGGTGCGGCGTGCGGCGTAGGCGAAAGCCGCCGGGGTAGCGCCACGAGGCAAAGCCCGGTAATGACATGCTGGGGAAAAACCGCGGCACGGTTGAGATGGCCTTCCACTTTAGCCCGCGCAGAACGCTCGTCGTAGCCCATGACCTGGTCATGACGGCGGCGGCGGTCGTCGCGAGCTTCTACATCCGTTTCGAGGCGGCGGGCCTGATGGAGCGCGAAAAGCCGCTGCTCCTGTTCCTGCCCGGCTTCGTCGCCTATGCCGGGGTCGTTTATTACCTGTTCCATCTCTACGAGGCGAAGTGGCGGTTCGCGTCGCTGCCGGATTTGATGAACATCCTGCGCGCGTCGACGGTGCTCGCCGTATCGCTCTTGGTGCTTGATTACGTGCTGGTCGCGCCCAACGTGCTCGGGCAATTCTTCTTCGGCAAGATCACCATCGTCCTCTATTGGGTCCTGCAATTCGTCTTCCTCGGCGGCCCGCGCCTTGCCTATCGTTATTTCCGCTATACGCGCACGCGCCATCACGCCCGCGCGGAGGCCGCCACTCCCGCCCTCGTGCTCGGCCGCGCCGCCGATGCCGAGGTGCTGTTGCGCGCCATCGAAAGCGGCGCGGTGAAGAAGATCTGGCCGGTCGGCGTGCTGTCGCAATCCCCCGGCGATCAGGGCCAGTCGATCCGCGGCATTCCCGTTCTCGGCGATTTTTCCGCGCTCGATGCCGTCGTCAACGACTTTGCGCAACGCGACACCCCGATCTCGCGGGTGATCTTCACGCCGTCGGCGTTCGAGCCGGACGCCAAGCCCGAAGCGACCTTGATGCATGCGCGGCGCCTGGGGCTAGCGGTCAGCCGGCTGCCTTCGCTCGATGACGCCGGCGAAATGCCGCGGCTGGCGCCGGTCAATGTCGAGGATTTGTTGCTGCGGCCGAGCGTGAAGATCGATTACGCGCGGCTGGAAACCTTCCTCAACGGCAAATCGGTCGTGGTGACCGGCGGCGGCGGCTCGATCGGCGCCGAGATTTGCGACCGCGTTATCGCGTTTGGCGCGTCGCGGCTGCTCATCATCGAGAATTCCGAGCCGGCGCTGCATGCGGTACTGGAAGCCCTTGCCACCAGGCAGGCGCGGCCGGTGATCGACGGCCGCATCGCCGACGTCCGCGACCGCAATCGCGTGTTCCGGCTGATGACGGATTTCAAGCCCGACATCGTCTTTCACGCCGCGGCGCTCAAGCACGTGCCGCTCTTGGAAGCGAATTGGGAAGAGGGTATCAAGACCAACGTGTTCGGCTCGGTCAATGTCGCCGACGCCGCCGCCGCGGCCGGTGCTGCGGCGATGGTGATGATCTCGACCGACAAGGCGATCGAGCCGGTCTCGGTGCTCGGCGCCACCAAGCGCTTTGCCGAAATGTATTGCCAGGCGCTCGACGCCGATTTTTCGCGCCGCGCCGAAGCCGACCGCCGCGGCATGCGGCTGATCGCGGTGCGGTTCGGCAACGTGCTCGCCTCCACCGGCTCGGTGGTGCCGAAGTTCAAGGCGCAGATCGATGCCGGCGGCCCGGTCACCGTCACCCATCCCGACATGGTGCGCTACTTCATGACCATTCGCGAGGCGTGCGATCTCGTCGTCACGGCGGCGAGCCACGCGCTCGGGCCCGACCGCTCCGACGTCTCGGTCTATGTGCTCAATATGGGCCAGCCGGTGAAGATCGTCGATCTTGCCGAGCGCATGATCCGGCTCGCCGGCCTCGAGCCGGGCCGCGACGTCGATATCGTGTTCACCGGCGCGCGTCCGGGCGAGCGGATGCAGGAAATCCTGTTCGCGCGCGAGGAGCCGATGGTCGACATCGGCTTCGTCGGCGTCGTCGCCGCGCGCCCGGTGCAGCCGCCGCTCGACTCGATGCGCGGCTGGCTCGCCATGCTGGAGCAAGGCTTGGCGCGGGAGGAACGCGAGGCGATCTACCGCGTGCTGCGCGACGCGGTGCCCGACTTTCGCGGCGCCGCCGCCTGAACCATGGCGATAAGGCCGGCGCGGGTATCGTGCGCCGGCCGCCAGCCGGCCGCGATCAGCTTGCCGGCATCGACCCGCAAATTGCCGCCGATGCGGTGCCAGACGTCGGCGCGCCGAAACAGGCGCAGCGGCAGCTCGATATAGTCCGGCGACATCGGCATGATGAACGCACGGCGGCCTTGCGCCTGCCGCAGCGTTACAAAAACATCGGACAGCCGCGGCGGAATTCCGGGGTCGGCCACCACATAGGTCTCGCCGATGGTGGCCGGCGTCGCCAGCACGAAGGTCAATGCCGAGATGAAATTGTCGATGCCCAGCAGCGAGCGGCGGTTGCCGAAATCCTTGACCGGCAGTGGTAACGGCGTCGCGGCGGCACGCGCCAGCAGCGCCAGATTTCCCTTCACGCCCGGGCCATAGAGCAGCACCGGGCGCAGGATGGTGAACGGCACGCCGGAGGTGCGCACGGCTTCCTCGGCGGCAAGTTTTGAGCGGCCATATATCTCGGTCGGTGCCGGCGGATCGTGTTCGGTCAATGCGTGATCGGCGGCAGGTCCGCATTGCGCGCGGATCGAAGAAACAAAGACAAAATGCTCGACGTGCTCTTGCGTCGCCGCCGCCGCCAGCCGCGCCGTCGCCAGCCGATTGACCCGATCGTATGCCGCGGCGTCGGCGCCGCTTGTATGGGCGATGCCGGCGAGATGAACGACCTGACCGACGCCTTGGAGCAGCGGATGCCAATCGAACGCCTCCGCCAAATCCGGATGCTGCACCACTTCGACGCCGCCGGGGAATGACAGATGCGGCCGCCGCACGGCCGCGCGCACCGTGCGGCCATCGCGTGCCAAGGCCGCAACCACGGCGCTGCCGATGAAACCGGACGCGCCGGTGACCAGGACGCGACTCATGACCGGCCACGCTCGAACGCGGCGAGCAGCCAGGCGACGAGAATCGCGCCGATCGTCAGCGCTGCGATCTCGCTCGGCCTGCCCGGGACGACGACGGAGATGACCGCCAGAATGCCGAGACCGACGTTCACGACGAACACGCGCACGACCACGGCCGTTGTCGTAAAGCCCTTGTCGGTGGCGCGCTGATAGAAGTGTGTCCGGTGCCCCTCCCAGAACGGCTCGCGCCGGATCAGGCGCCGAAACAAGGTGATCGTGGCATCGGCAAGATAGTAGAGCGGCATCACGACAGCGGCAGCCAGATGGCCGCCGCCGGCGACCAGCAGCAGCAGCCAGCCAAGGATAAGACCGATCGGGAGACTGCCGACGTCACCGAGAAAAACTTTGGCCGTCGGGCGATTGAAATAAGCAAATCCGATCATGGCGCCGCCGAGCGCGAGCGCCAGCACCGTGCCGTAGGAAGGCAGCGCGCCCGCCATGCCGAGTATCGTGAGCGTAGCCGTGATCGGTATCACTTCCGCGACGGTCATCCAGTCGATGCCATCCATGAAGTTGACCAGATTGACGAACCACAAGCCGCCGATCAGCAATAGGCCTCGCTCAAACCACCACGGCAATTGCGGCACGATACGAAGATGATCCGGCAGCGTGTAGATGATGCCCGCGATCACGACCGCTTGCAGGAGCAAGCGCAGGCCGGCGGGCAGCGGCCGAATATCGTCGACGGCACCGAGGCAAGTCATGATCAGCGCCGCCGCGACGACCTTCGGCAGGTTCAAGTCGGGCGACGCTCCAAGCGAGAAAATCGCCAGCGCGATACCAACGGCACCCATCGTCGCAGCGATGACGGCGATGCCGGCGCCTTGCGGCGTCGGCGTGCGATGCGACGAGCGGGCATTTGGCTTGGCCAGCGCATAGCGCGCGAGCCAAGGATAGAGCGCCACGATCAACAAGGCGCACATCAACGCCGCGAATATGACGGTGACGGCGCCGCCCACGAGCCACCCATTGCCGCTGCCGTCGTTCATCGCGCGGACCTGTCGCCGGTCGTCGGACCCATCTAATACAGCGGCCCCGGATCGCCGGCGGCCCCCGGCCTCATCGAACCCGGTCCCAGATCGAACTCGGAATAAGTTTGCGCGTCGCAGGCATCGGTCAAGACCGCGTATCGCTCATCGATGATTTCCGAGCCTTGGAAGAACAGCGCATATGTACGCTGGTGGCCGCGATCTTGGAAGCGAACACAGACCTGCCAGCTCCATCCCTTATTGGCCAGAACCCAGCGTGGGTTCGATATCTCGGCCGGACCGGTCAGCGGCGACTTCGTGAATTCGCTTTTTAGACGTGTGGCGATCATGCTGCGGTAATCCGCATTCAAGGGCGCGGTCGCCGCGCCGTCTTGCGGCCCTGCCAAGCTGCTGCATCCTGCCAATAGCACGAGCGTCGGCGCGAGCGCGACGCGCAGCGCCGCGTGTTGCAGTGGCATCGCGGAGCGTTGTCGATAGGTCATCGGCGCCATTGACGGCAGGTTAGGAAATCGTTCACACCGGCACCATAGAAGTTTAGCTGCTTACAAACGCGCGCCGAACAACGGGTCCAGCGCTACCATCGATGATGCGGAACCGGCGTATTTTTAGGACATCACAGTCCCGCCACGAAAGCAGCGCACGTCCAAATAGTCTGTACTGGCAATCGAGGCCCAACCCGGCGGCTGGCATGACGGTCAAACGGCTCTCCGTGGCACTGATGTGGCTCGGTCTCGGCTTATTGCTGGGATCGTGTGGACCCGTCGCCGGCTTTACGGCCGATCATTGGCCGCACTGGGCCGGCGGCTTGCCCGAGGGCATCCCGCCGCGGCCGGGCACTCCGGGCTACGACGACTATGTCGCGCATCGGCAAGCCGAGACCGAACCGGCGAAGCCTGCCGCCCCCGGCGCCGCGGCGAACGCGCCGGCCGCGCCTGCGCCTGCCGCCGTCGCACCGCAGAGCGATGATGACAAGGCGGTCACACGAGGCGGCCTGTATTAGCCGCCGCGCGCGGGCGGCGCGCAATCTCATGCCACGCCGGCGCGCAGCAGATCGTGGAAATTCACGATGCCGACCGGCCGGTCCGACTCGACGACGATCAGCGCCGTGATCTTCGATGAATTGATCAGTTGCAGCGCCTCGCTGGCCAATTGATCGGGGCGAACGACCTTTGGCGATGCCGTCATGATGTCATCCACGCGCGCGTTCAGCAGATCCGCGCGCATATGGCGGCGCAGATCACCATCGGTGATGACGCCGGCGAGTTTGCCGCTGTCGTCGGTGACGGCGACGCAGCCGAATCCCTTGGCGGACATTTCGACGATCGCTTCCGACATTGGCGCGCCGCGCTTGATCAGCGGCACCGCAGCACCGGGATGCATGACGTTGTGGACGAATTTGAGCGCCGCGCCGAGCTGACCGCCCGGATGAAAAACGCCGAAGTCCATCGCGCTGAAGCCTTTGCTTTCGAGGAGCGCAATCGCAAGGGCATCGCCGAGCGCGAGCTGCATCAGCGAGGACGTCGTCGGCGCGAGATTATGCGGACAGGCTTCGCGCGTCGCCGGCACCGCCAAGACGACGTCGGCGGACTTGCCCAGCGTACTGTCGGCGCTGACCGTGACGGCGATGAGCGGGATGCGGAAGCGCCGGGAATAATTGATCAGGTCCTTGAGCTCTTCGGTCTCGCCCGACCAGGACAGCGCCAGCATCACGTCGTCCGGCGTGATCATGCCGAGGTCGCCGTGGCTGGCGTCGGCGGCGTGCACGAAGAATGCCGGCGTGCCGGTGGAGGCCAGTGTCGCGGCGATCTTCCTGCCGACATGGCCGGACTTGCCCATGCCGGTGACGATGACGCGTCCGCGCGCGTCGCGGATCGTTTCAACGGCGGCGACGAAAGGAGCGCCGAGGCCGTCGCACATGGCCGCCGCCAGCGCCGCGACGCCCTCGCGCTCGGTGTCCAGCGTGCGCAGCGCCGAAGCGATGTGCGTCGCGCCGGCACCAACTGCACTAGTTTTCGCACGCGTCGCCAATGAACCACTCCCGGTACACGATTCTTACGTCCGCCCGACTATAGCAACAATTGCGCTTGCCCGTTGCGCTCGTTTGTTCCGCTCGCCTGCTCCGATTACTTGGCCCACGCCGCGAAGGCGTCGGCAAAGGCGCGGTCGCCGGGTGGGCCCTTTTCCACCGCCATGATGGCGCGGCCGCCATTGGTATAGACGATGGGAACGTCGAACCACTCCTGATCCTTGAGCAGCTGCATATTGCGTTGCCGGTCGGCGTCGACCGCGGACAGGCCGATCAGGAAGAATCCGTTGGTGACTTTGACCGCCAGCCCCGCAAGCGGCGTGCCGCGCGCCTCCTCGGCCTGCTTCATCAATACGCCGGGCACGTTGGCGATGCCGCCGCCGGGAAAATCGGCCGGCAGGTTGAACATGATCTCGATGGTGTGGCTCGCCGGCAGCGCCTTGTCGGTGTTGCGGCGCAGCGACCAGGTTACGGTCATTCGCCGATCGGGGATTTCGATGTCCGCGCGTACCGCGAGTTCCGGCGCCAACCCTGCGCCTGGCGAAACAGTCTCGGTGCGCCAGATCGCCGAGCCGACAAAGCGTTTGCCCTTCGGATCGTTCGGATCTTCTTCGTAGAGCACGACCCGTTGCGCCACCGCCGGCGCTGCCTGATTGCCGGGCGCGCCGCTATTGGCCGCCTGTCCGGGCGTTTGCTCCTGCGGCACGCGGCCGGAAAATTTCGGCTCGGACGGTGCTGGCGCCTGCGTCACCTGGGCCGGCTGCCGCGTGCCGAATTGCGCGACCATGCGTTTCATGTTCGGCCACTGCCAGAAGAAAATCGCCGCGACGATGCCGACGATGCACGCCAGCACGACGAGCTTGATGAGGCCGACATAGGAGCGCGGCGGCGGCGCGTGCTCGTACTCGTCTTCAGACTCCGGCGGGCGCGGCGAACGGCCCCGCGCCGGCTGCGCCGGAAACGGCCGCTCCTCGTCGAGCTCGAAGGATTGTTCGAGGCTTTGCGGGTGCCGCGGGTCGTCATCGTGGGCGCCGAAATCATCCAGATCGAGCTCAGGCTCGTACGGTGCCGGCGGCGAATCGTCGTCGCGCGGCAAGCGGCGCGGTTGTGGCTCATAAGTGTCGCGGGTGTCGCGCGCCGATTGGGCCGCGCGGGCGCTGGCGGAGCCGAGATCGTCGACATCGTGTACGACGTCGCGGAAGCCCTTGAGTCCTTCCCGCCCGAGCGAAGGCGCGCGCGCGCTTAACAGTCGGCCGCGCGCCGTGGACGGCATCGGCCGCGGCGGCGGTGGGGGCGGCGGTTCGGCTTGCGCCGGCTCGTCGTAATCGTCCTCCAGCTGCGGCGGCTCGTCTGGTCGGGCCTCAAAGCGTTCCGGCTGCGGCGGTTGGGCAACGGGCGGCGCCGGTGGCTGCGGAGGCACTACGGGAGGCGGCGGGGGCGCCGCCGGCGCTGCGGCAGGAGCCGGACGACTTGGCGGCTTGAGCGGGCGGGGTTCGAAGCGCGGCTCGGTGCGCGCTTCCATGCGCGACTTGCGCGCGGCGTCCGCCTCCACCTTGCGGATCGCCTCTTCGAGCGACAGCCGCTCGCGGGTGATCTCGGATTCGGAGAGCGCCGGCTCGACGGCGCGCAGTTGCGTGACCAGAGCGGAGCGTGCCCGTTCATAAAGCGCCCGGCGGGCTTCGCCGGTGCTTTTGCCGAGCCCATCTATGGCTCGCGCTATCAGCGGTTGGTAGTCGGTCATGAATTGAGCTTACGCCGGGCTTTGTTAAATTTCACCGCTTAGGTTTCGAACGGGTTCTGCATCAGGATCGTGTCCTCGCGCTCCGGGCTCGTCGACAGCAACGCCGCCGAGCAGCCTACCAGTTCCTCGATCCGGCGGACGTATTTGATGGCCTGGGCCGGCAATTCGGCCCACGAGCGGGCGCGCGCCGTTTTCTCCTGCCAGCCGGCAATGGTCTCGTAGATCGGCTCGACGCGCGCCTGGGCGTGCTCGCTCGCCGGCAGATAATCGATCTCCTTGCCGTCGAGCCGATAGCCGACGCAGACCTTGATCTCCTCGAAGCCGTCGAGGATGTCGAGCTTGGTCAATGCGAGGCCGCGAATGCCGCTGGTGCGCACGGTCTGGCGCACCAGAACCGCGTCGAACCAGCCGCAACGCCGCGGCCGCCCGGTGACGACGCCGAATTCCTTGCCGCGCTCGCCGAGCGTCTTGCCGACCTCGTTGAGCTGCTCGGTCGGAAACGGCCCGGCGCCGACGCGGGTGGTGTAGGCCTTGCAGATGCCGAGCACATAGCCGATGGCGTTGGGCCCAAGCCCGGAGCCGATCGCGGCCTGCGCCGCCACCGTGTTCGACGATGTGACATACGGATAAGTGCCGTGGTCGATGTCGAGCAGCGCGCCTTGGGCGCCTTCGAACAGAATGCGCTTGCCCTCGCGGCGCCGCTCGTCGAGCAGGGACCACACCGAATCCATATAAGGCAGAACCTTCGGCGCCACCGCGGCCAATTCATCGTAGATGGCGCGCGGCGCGATCTCGCTCATGCCAAGCCCGCGCCGCAGCGCATTGTGGTGCGCCAGCAGCCGGTCGATCTTGCCGTTGAGCATTTGCAGGTCGGCGAGATCCATCAGCCGGATGGCGCGGCGGCCGACCTTGTCTTCGTAGGCCGGCCCAATGCCGCGGCCGGTGGTGCCGATCGCGCCCTTGCCCGAAGCCTTCTCGCGCGCCACGTCGAGCTCCTGATGCAGCGGCAGGATCAGCGGCGTGTTCTCGGCGATGCGCAGATTCTCCGGCGTGACGGTGACGCCTTGTTTCTTCAGCGTGGCGATCTCGTTGAGCAGCGCATGCGGGTCGAGCACGACGCCATTGCCGATGATCGACAGCTTGCCCGGCCGCACCACGCCAGACGGCAACAGCGACAGCTTGTAGGTCGTGCCGTTGATCACCAGCGTATGGCCGGCATTATGGCCGCCCTGGAAACGGACGACGATGTCGGCCTGCTCGGACAGCCAATCGACGATCTTGCCCTTGCCTTCGTCGCCCCACTGGGAGCCGACCACGACAACATTTGCCACGAGGAACTGACCCCAGGAGATTGATGAAACCATCACATGAATCGGATACCGGCCGCAGCCGACTGTCCCGGATAAAGGATGAAACCGCGGGAAGCAAGGCAAAGCGGCTGCTGCCGGGCCGCATGGTTTCCGCCAAATGATTGTTTCCACAGGGAATTTGCCGTCAGCCCTGTCGCCCAGTGACGGATTTGCTGGGTCGCTGCGGCGATAATGCGGCTTACGCGGCGGGCAAATTGACGCAAAGCGCGGGCGCGGCCGGGGCAGCCATGCCGCCCGGGCGCTGGTGCGGCGGATTTGAAATTTCTACAAAACTGGCCGCCGTTCGATCGCTGCGCGGTCGTTCCAAGATCGACAAAAGGAAACGCCGCCATGCCGGGCGCGCCCGCTTCCACTTCCGCCCGCGTCGGCGGCTGGTTGTCCGACCAGCCTTATCTGCTGCTGTCGCTCACCTCGCTGTTCTGGGCCGGCAATACCGTGCTCGGTCGCTTCGTCGTCGGACACATCCCGCCGATGACGCTTGCGTTCGGCCGCTGGGCCGGCGCGTTCCTGATTCTGTTGCCATTCGCGGCCGGCCATCTGCGGCGGGATTGGCCGGTCATCCGCAATCACGCCGGCATGATGACGCTGCTCGCGTTCACCGGCTTCTCCGCCTACAACACCATGGCCTATTACGGCCTGCAGTACACCACCGCGATCAACGGCTTGCTGCTGCAATCGATCGGGCCGTTGTTCGTCGCGTTGTGGACTTTTGCGCTGTTCGGCGACCGCCTGACCTTGCGTCAGGCCGGCGGCATCTGCGTCTCGCTCAGCGGCGTCATCGTCATCATCTGCCACGGCAGTCTCGCGATCCTCTTCGGCATCGCGTTCAATCGCGGCGACGTCTGGTTCGTGATCGCGCTGGTATTCTACGGCTTCTACCTGGCCATGCTGCGCAAGCGGCCGAAGATCCATCCGTTGTCGTTCCTCGCCACCGGGATGGGCGGCGGCGCAGTGTTTCTCGTTCCACTCGTTGCCCTAGAAGTCATGAGCGGGCGGGTGATGGTGTTCGATGCCGAGAGCGCGCTCAGCTTCGCCTTCATCTGCATCTTCCCGTCGCTGCTCGGCTATCTGTTCCTCAACCGCGGCATCGAGCTCATCGGCGCCAACCGCGCCGCGCCGTTCATCCACCTCGTGCCGGTATTCGGATCGGCGCTGGCGATCGTTCTATTGGGGGAGCGTTTCGAGCTCTACCACGCCGTCGGCTACGGGTTGGTATTCAGCGGGATTACGATCGCGACGAGGCAGTGACGGCGTCAAAACCGCAGCGTCTTGACCTGTTGCACGTTGGGGATTTTCTGCACTTCGGCGAGCACGTTCGGCGGCACCGTGCCGTCGACTTCGACCAGCGCGATGGCGTCGCCGCCGGCGGATTCGCGGCCGAGATGGAAGGTGGCGATGTTGATGCCGGCGCCGGCGAGCAGCGTTGCAAAGCGGCCGACGAAGCCGGGCTTGTCCTGGTTGGTCACGTAGAGCATCGACGGGCCGAATTCGGCGTCCATGCGGATGCCTTTGATGTTGATGATGCGCGGATGGCCGTCGGCATAGACCGTGCCTGATACCGAGCGCGTCTGCCGGTCGGTCGTCACCGTGACCGTGATCAGGCTCTCATAATCGCCCTCGGCTTCGCGCCGCGTCTCCTCGACGACGATGCCGCGATCCTTGGCGACGATCGGCGCCGAGACGACGTTGACGTCTTGCAGCATCGGGCGCAGCAGGCCGGCGACCGCGGCCGAGGTCAGCGCCTTGGTGTTGAGTTGGGCGACGGCGCCTTCATAGGAAATTTGCACGCGGCTGATGCCGCTCTCGGTGAGCTGGCCGGCGAACGAGCCGAGCTTGTCCGCAAGCGCCACGAAGGGTTTGAGTTTCGGCGCTTCCTCGGCGCTGATCGAGGGAAAGTTGACGGCGTTGGAGATCGCGCCACGAAGCAAATAGTCCGCCATCTGTTCGGCGACCTGCAGCGCCACGTTCTCCTGCGCCTCCATGGTCGAGGCGCCGAGATGCGGCGTGCACACCACGTTGGGCAGGCCGAACAGGCAACTCTGCGTCGCCGGCTCCTCGCGGAACACGTCGACCGCGGCGCCGGCGACGTGGCCGGACTTGAGCGCCTCGCACAACGCCATCTCATCGACCAGTTCGCCGCGCGCACAGTTGATCAGCCGGACGCCTTTCTTGGTCAGCTTGAGGGTGTCGGCATTGATGATGTCGCGGGTCTTGTCGGTCAGCGGCGTGTGCAGGGTGATGAAATCGGCGCGGCGCCACAGCTCATCGAGCTCGACCTTTTCGACGCCGAGATTGACCGCGCGCTCGGCCGACAAATACGGATCGTAGGCGATCACCTTCATCTTCAGCCCGATCGCCCGGTCGGCGACGATCGACCCGACATTGCCGCAGCCGATGATGCCGAGCGTTTTCGAGAAAATCTCGACGCCGAGGAATTTGTTCTTTTCCCATTTGCCGGCCCGCGTCGATGCATCGGCTTCGGGGATTTGGCGCGCAAGCGCCAGCATCAGCGTGATGGCATGCTCGGCGGTGGTGATCGAATTGCCGAATGGCGTGTTCATCACGATGATGCCGCGGGCGGTCGCTGCCGGGATATCGACATTGTCGACGCCGATGCCGGCGCGGCCGATCACTTTCAGGCTTTTGGCCTTCTCCAGCATCTTGGCCGTCACCTTGGTCGCGGAGCGGATCGCCAAACCATCGAAGCCGTTGATGGTCTCGGCGAGCTTGTCCTTGTCCTTGCCGAGATTGGGCTGGAATTCGACTTCGACGCCGCGATCCCTGAAAATCTGCACGGCGGCGGGCGACAACGCATCGGAGATCAGAACGCGGGCGGTCATGGCAAAATTCCTTTGCGGTCAGCGCAACCAGCGCAGCATGTGGGGATAGGGTTCGACGCCTGTCTCGGCGGCGCGCCTGGGCTCGACGGCCATGCCGTAGAGCTGCAACAGCGGCACGCCGAAATAGTGGCCGGCCGTGAAATTCTCAATGATCGACGACGCCTCGCCCTTATAGCCGTCGTCGTGGAAGACGATCGCCGGATCGAGTTCGAGATGGCACAGCGCGGCGTAAGACCAAGCGATACTCGTCATCTCGTCGCCGCCGCTCGGCGACAACGTCGGCGCATGGCGTTCGGCCGGATCGGTGACCGCAAGATGGCCGGCCTCGTGGAGAATATCGCCGGGATGTGTCACGCGCGTCTCATCGACCAGGATCGCGCCGCGGCGGATGTCGAGCCCGGGCAGGACCGTCTTTTCCGGCAGCGCGGCGGCGCGCACGTCGATGCCGATGCCGCGCACGAACGCCGCCAGCCGCTCGGTGAGAGGATCGGCGAAGGAAGCCGCTGACATGACGATCAAGCTGCCTTCGCCAGCGCTTCCTTGGTCGCCGCATAGGCCCAGTCGAGCCACGGCATCAGCGCCTCGACATCGGCACGCTCCACGGTGGAGCCGCACCAGACGCGCAATCCCGGCGGCGCATCGCGATAGGCATCGATGTCGTAAGCGACGCCTTCCTTGTCGAGGGCGGCGGCAATGCCTTTGACGAAGGCCGCCTGCGCGTCGGCATTCAGCCGCGTTACCGCCGGATCGACCACTTTCAGGCAGACCGAGGTGTTGGAGCGCAGCGCCGGATCGCGCGCCAGAAAATCGATCCACGCCGTGCGCTCAACCCAATCGGCGATGACTTTGGCATTGGCGTCGGCGCGGGCGTGCAGCGCCGGCAAGCCGCCGACCGACTTCGCCCATTCCAGCGCGTCGAGATAATCTTCGACGCACAGCATCGATGGCGTGTTGATGGTCTCGCCCTGGAAAATGCCGTCGTTGAGCTTGCCGCCCTTGGTGGTGCGGAAAATCTTCGGCACCGGCCACGGCGGCGTGTAGCTTTCGAGCCGAGCGACCGCGCGCGGCGACAGGATCAGCATGCCATGCGCCGCCTCGCCGCCCAGCGCCTTCTGCCAGGAGAAGGTGACCACGTCGAGCTTGCCCCAATCGAGCGGCTGGGCGAAGGCGGCCGAGGTGGCGTCGCAAATGGTCAGCCCGGCCCGGTCGGCCGCGATCCAATCGGCGTTGGCCACGCGCACACCCGACGTCGTGCCGTTCCAGGTGAACACGATGTCGCTTCCCGGATCGGCTTTGGCGAGATCGGGGAGCTCGCCATACGGCGCCTTCAGCACCGTGACGTCTTTGAGCTTGAGCTCCTTGGCGACATCGCTGACCCAGCCTTCGCCGAAGGATTCCCAGGCCAGCATCGTCACCGGACGCGCGCCGAGCAGCGTCCACAGCGCCATCTCCACCGCGCCGGTATCGGACGCCGGCACGATGCCGATGCGATAGTCGGCGGGCACGCGCAGCACCTCGCGGGTCAGATCGATGGCGCGCTTGAGCTTGGCCTTGCCCGGCTTCGAGCGGTGGGAGCGCCCCACAAAAGCGTCGGCGAGGGCTTGCGGGGTCCAGCCGGGGCGCTTGGCACAGGGGCCGGACGAAAAGTGCGGCACGCTTGGCCGCACGGACGGCTTGGCAATCGTCATGGTCTATCCTTCCAGATAGGCGCCCCTCGTTGGGGAGGGGTGTCCCGGCTCTGCAATTAAGGATTTGCCCCGCCGCAGTCAAGCGCGAGTTGCGGCGCCGGCCTGCGTCGCAGCGGGTCGACGCGGCGCGCGGCGCTGCCCGCCATCGCGGCAATGGCGGTAAAGACGATGTCACAATCGCGGACGGTGCGGTGGCAGCCGGCCGCGCGCAAACGGTTTCCTAACCTGAAATGTGGCGCGCGCATTCAGCGTGGATTTACCTACTGCGTCAGCGACAATTTTAAGATCATTTGCGGTTAGCGCTTATTGAATCGCGTTCGCTAGGGTCGTTATCAAAAAATTGCATGCGCGCGCCCGCGTCGTCTTAGTGCCCGAAAACGCGGCGGAATTCTCGGTACGGATTTCTGAAAAAATCCCGCGCAGATTAGTCACGGCGTCCCAATTCTAAATATCCGGAACAGTTAAGCCGCCAAAACGGCGTCTGACGAGCTAACCCCCCTTTAATGTCCGCGCTCGAAGATCGCCCCCAACAAGGGGAAAGGGCGTCCTATGCGTCGCGTCATATTTGCACTGTTGGCGTTTGCGTTCGCGCCAAGCGCCTTCGCGGACGATCTGAGTTGGCTGACCGGCGCGCAACCGGCCGCGCCGTTGAACGTCAACGGCTGGGCCGGCATCTATATCGGCGGTGCGGTCAGCTACAGCAACGCCGGCGGTGACTTCAGCAACACCACGCAGGCGCCGCTCGCTTATGTGCTGCGCGACCTGACGCTGGAGAGTGAGCAGCAGCCGTCCAGTTGGCCGGTGCTGGGTCAGGCCAATCACAGTGCCACTGGCTTCGGCGGCTTCGCCGGCTACAACACCCAATTCGAGAGGCTCGTACTGGGCGTCGAGGCCGATTACGACCAGGCGAATCTCTCGCTCATAGCACCGAATACGCCGATCTCGCGCCTGACGTCGGCCGGCGGCAACACTTACGCGGTGACCGTCTCCGGAAGCGGCAGCGTGACAGATCTCGATATCGGCACGCTGCGCGCTCGGGCCGGTTGGGCGCTGGGCAATTTCCTGCCGTATGGCTTTGCCGGCGTCGCCGTCGGTCACGCCAATGTCAACATTGCGGCGACCGTTTCGGGGATAGAAAATCCACAAAATCAGCCCTGTACCCCTGGGGGTCCGACGCCGGCGTGCGTGCCGTTCTCGTTCACCGGCACCGCCGGCAAGAACGGCGAATGGATGATTGGCTTTACCGTCGGCGGCGGCCTCGACGTCGCACTGACGAGAAACGTCTTCCTGCGCGCCGAATACGAATATGTGCAGTTCGCGCCGATCGCCAACCTGGTGGTGGACGTCAATACCGTCCGCGGCGGTCTCGGTATCAAATTCTAGGCAGCTTGTTGTCGCTTTGGCGGCGTGCCGGTCAGAACTTCAGGCCGGCGCCGACCCGCACGCTCGAGGCGCTGAGCCTGATATTGTCCGGCGCGGCGAACTGGATGTATTGGTATTCGCCGCGCAGAAAAATATTCCGCGTCAGCGCGTAGTCGACGCCCAAGCCGGCCACGTAGCCGAAATACCATTTGCCATTGTTTTTATCAGACAGCGTCCAATTGCTGCCGATCGGCGCGGGTGGCGGTGGTACGCTGGGCGGAGGCGGATTGGCGCAGGTATAGGGCGCTTCCTGGCCGCAATAATTGACATTGACCGATTTTGCCGAGTCGATCTGCGAGATCGAAACGCCGCCAAAACCATAGGGCAGGAAATTGCCCAGCGCCCAGCCGAAGCGGCCGCGCACGGTGCCGTAATCATCCACTTTGGATGATGCTGAGGTCGTCACGTTGTATTTCGCGAGGTACAGCGTGTTGTTGGAGTTCTGAAAGTAGGAATGGCTTTCCGCGTCGTCGATGCTGGCGTTGAACGACGTCTTGGTGAAGGTCATCTCGAAGCCGACGACGGCGGCCTCGAATTGGTAGTTGTAGCCGATAAAGGCGCTGTAGCTCGGCGCCTCCGTATTCAACGAAGAAAGCCGAGGAAAGCTGGCTATTGGTATCCCGTCAAAGCCCGCGTCCAATCCGGCGATGGTAGTGATCTCGGCGGCCCCGACATTGCGGAAATCGGCGCCGTCGAACTCTTCGCCGATTAGTCCGCCGCCGTAAAAGCCGCTCCAGTTCGTATAGGAGGCGTAGCCCACGGGTTGCGCGCCGCGCAGCACGTCGAAATCTCCGGCGCGCGCGCCGGCCGGCGCAACAAGCACGACCAAAGCACAGATGACCCAACGCATCGGCCGCATTCTCCGTCCCGGTGGCGCGCCATGCGCGGCCAGACGCGCTCGATCATCAGGCATTAACCTTAATGGAGCGTTAGCTCGCGGGGCTCTGAAGGGAGGACGGGCAACAACCCGGTGCATCCCCGTCGGGTCGGGATCCTTCGAGACTATGCCCAAAAACGAAGACGGCGCGGTCGCCCGCGCCGTCTGTTGCTTTTCGACTTGGCCGTTCAGGCGCTGGGCATCAGCCCCGGCTCATCAGCGGCGGGGCCGCCATCACCGGGACCATGTCCGGCTGCAGCATCCAGCGCAGGCCGATCCTGAAGTCCCATGAATTGGTGTTGTTCAGATTGTAGAAGGCGCCCGGGCACGAAGCCGTATTCTGGCAGAGCACCGTGGCCGTTTCCGGCGAGCCCAGATGCAGGTAGCGCGCGCTGAAATCGACCTTGAAGTTGTTGTTGACGTTGTAGGTGAGGCCGGCCTGGGCATTCCAGGCAAGATTCCAATTCGCCGCGTCCGAGGTGGTAAAGCCGAAGCCGACGGAGCCGTCGGAGTTGATGCCGTTGTCCTGCACGCCGGTGATGCGGTTATAGGCGCTGCCGACGCCGGCGCCGATATAGGGCGTCAGGCACCACCAGGTGCCGAGATCGAGATAGGCATTGGCCATGAACACGGCCGATGAGAAGTTGCCCTCGGTGACGTCGAAGCAGGTGCCGCCGCCGGCGCAGAAATTGGTATAGCTGCCGGTGGCCTTGAACATCGCCTTGGTGCGGTATTCGGCAGTCACGTCGGTGCGGAACCAGTTGTTCCACTCGTAGCCGATACCGCCGCCGAAGATCGCGGTGTCCTGGATGTCTTTTTGCACGATGGCCCAGCTCGCCGGCCAGACGAATGCTGAATTCGTCTGCGAGTGCGGGAAATCGCCGAACGTCTGCATGCCGACGCCGACATCGCCGCGCAGATACCAGCCGCTGGATACGACCGGTGCGGGTTGGTAGGCGATCTGCGGTGGCGGTTGGTACATCTGGGGGGGAGGTAGATCGGCTGCGAGTGCGGCTGTGCTGAGCAAGCCTAACGCAGCAGCGCTAGCAAAGAATTTGACGCTGACCATGGCTTCGTCCTTTCCTCGGCCGAGCCACGGATGCGGCGGCCCGCCGTCGTTGAACCGGGCCGAGGATGGCAGCAATTATTTAAGCGGGTCTTAACCTTAAGATTTAACCGTGATTGTTAAGCCACCGCGGCGAGTGCGATGCAAAGCGGCTGAATTGGCAGAGTGGATCGGGCGCCAATGCGCCCATTGGCCCGCTGCGACGGCTGCCGGCGAAACCTCGTTAAGACTCTGTTAACGATTGCGGCGGCGCCAGCGAATCGCGCCGCTCAGTCCTCGCCCTCTTCGAGCTCGCCAATATGGTGCTGGGCGTAGAGCTCAAGGCCGAGCTTGGCGACCAGGTCGAGCTGAGTCTCGAGGAAATCGATGTGCTCTTCCTCGTCATGCATCAGTTTTTCGAACAGGTCGCGCGTCACGTAGTCCTTCACGCCGTGGCAATGGGTGGCGGCCTCCTGGTAGAGCGCACGCGCCGACATTTCCGCGCCGAGGTCGCAATCGAGGACCTCCTTGACGTTCTGGCCGATATGCAGCGGGTCGAGCACCTGCAAGTTGGGAAAGCCGTCAAGGAAGATGATGCGCTCAATCAGCTTGTCGGCGTGCTGCATCTCCTCGATCGATTCCTTGCGCCATTGCTTGGCGAGCGCCTTGTAGCCCCAATTGTCGAGCAGCCGATAATGCAGCCAGTATTGGTTGATCGCCGTCAGTTCGTGCCGCAGTCCCTTGTTGAGGAAGTCGATGACTCCCGGGTCGCCTTTCATAATCGTGCTCCTGAAACTGGGGGCAGCGCCGCACGATGTGTGGCTCAGGCTTTAATTATAACAATTAAAAGCTTGGCCGCGATAGGCCGCGCTTGGTCTGTGGAAGGCTGTCGCGATCGCCCTGGAGTTCAGGGCTGGTTTCGGACAGTTGCGATGTCGCGCCCTGTCGGTGCGGCCGCGGCCAACGCCTCGTCCATGATGCGCCGGATGGTGCGGGCGCAACGGCCACATTGGGCGCTGCAGCCGAGGCAGTGATAAACCTCGCCGGCCGTACGCGGACAACCTTCGGCCGCCACAAGCGTATCGCGCACGTCGTGGTCCGTGAACACGTTACAAGAACAGACGATCATAGCAGGACGGCCCGGCGGCGATTGGTTCGATATGCAACTATCTTTTACCGCGTTCAGCCTAGCGATGCAATGAAAAACCTTTGTTTATAGGCATTCTAAGCTTCGGCTGTGGAAACGGCGCGTGGCTAATTACTGGTAAAGCGGCAAGCCGATCAGGCCACGGCCGACTCCTCCTCGGCATCGTCATCGCGCCGCCGCCGGCGCGGCCGCAGCCGGCAAAGCCGCGACGGGATGTGGCACAAATCGTCGAGGAAACCGGAGAAACGCTGACCGCGGGCCAGCGCGCGATCGAGCGCCGCCATGGTGCGGGCAAGCCCGGGATCGTCGTCGCGCACCCAGGTGCGCAGCACCGAGCCGAACAAAAGCGCCAAGCCCTGGGCGCGTACCATGCCGCGCGGTCCCGAGGCGTTGATCTCGGCGGCGGTCAGCATCCATTGCTGGGAGCGCACCGCTAAGCCATTGAGCGCCAGAGCGAGCGGCGGATTGCGGCGGGCGGAACGCAACAGCGAGCGCACCGCCTGGCGATGCGGTGCCAGCACTTCGAGCCGCCGCATCAGCACGTCGAACAGCCGCTCGCGCGGCGGCTCCTCGGCCATGTCGCTCAAATCCGCGGCGAGCACGGCGCGGTCGATGGCCTTGATGTGAGCGGCCAAGATCGCGAGCGCCGAGGCGAACTCGCCGCGCAATTGGCCGAGCGACACTCCTGCTTCCTTGGCGATCTCGGCCAAGCCGATCTGCTCGACCGGTTTCTCCGCGAGCAGGGCCAGGAAGGCGGCGATGATTTTTTCGCGCTCGCTGCCCGTGCCAACAGGCGCTGCAGGTTTCGCGGTGGAGGAGGATCGTGCGGCTTTACGGGCGGGTTTGCGGACCATGACCGGACTCCTGTGCGCCGAACTCTTGGGCAGCGCCTCATACGCGCGACTGTGGGCTTCAATGTAGGCTCGCGCTGGGACGGTTCCAAGGCGGCGTCAGGGAGACGCCAGGCCTGCGCCGTCAACCGGCAAGCTGCCGCGATCGCTTGGTCGCGGCGGCGACCGCTTTGCGCATTAGTTGCGCAAGGCCGTCCTTGCCCATCAGCACGTCGAGTGCGGCCGCGGTGGTGCCTCCAGGCGACGTCACATTCTGCCGCAGCACCGCGGCATCGAGCTCGGAGCGGTGCAGCAGTTCGCCTGAACCAGCGACGGTTTCACGCGCGAGTTTCGTGGCAAGAGACGGCGGCAGGCCGGCGGCGACGCCGGCTTCGGCCAGCGCTTCGGCCAATAGAAAAACATAGGCGGGTCCCGATCCCGACACGGCGGTGACGGCGTCCATCAGCGCCTCGTCGTCGGTCCACTCGACGGTGCCTGTGGCGCAGAGCAGGCGATGGGCGAGCTCACGCTGCGCCGGACTGACGTTGCGCGGCACCGCAACCGTGATGCCGCGGCCGATCGAAGCCGGGGTGTTGGGCATGGCGCGCACCAGCGCGCACGGTGCGTTCAGCGCATCGGCGATGAATTGCAGCGTGCGCCCGGCCATGATCGAGACGACGACGGTCGAAGCGCCGATCATCGGCTTGAGCGACGGTATCGCTTCTGCCGCGGTCTGCGGCTTGACCGCAACGACGACGGCGGCGACATCGCCGAGCCCGTGCAGCTCCGGATTGAGCCGCAGGCCCCGGCCCACGAGCGCCGAGATTTGTGGCGCGGGTTGCGGCTCGAGAACGGCGATGTGCTTTGGATCGAGGCCGAACCGCAGCCAGCCTTCGAGCAGCGCGCTGCCCATCTTGCCGGCGCCGACCAGGACGAGGTGGCCGGAGAGATCCCGCAGATCCGGCGTCGCGCTCGTCACGCCTCGCCCGAGGTCTCGAACATCGCGGACTCCATCGCCTCGCGCGCCGACTTGCCGGCCCAGACCACGAACTGGAACGCCGGAAAGTAGCGCTCGCAGGCATCGAGCGCGCAGCCGAGCGAAGCCTCGCATTGGCGGCCGGACGCCGGCACGCCTCCGGCAAGGAGGAGCGCATGACGGAACATCACCATGCCGTTTTGCATCCAGACGTCGAAATGGCCGATCCACAATTGCTCGTTGATCATGGCAACGAGCTGCTGCACTTCGGGCAGCCGCAGCTCCGGCACTTTGATTTCGAATGCGCAGGCCAGATGCAGCGCCTCGATCTCGCTCATCCAGGTGAAAGAGACCTGATAGTTGGTCCACTTGCCGGTGACGACCAGCGCGATCTCGTCCTCGCCGGAGCGCTCGAACGGCCAGTTGTTGCCGGCCGCCATGCGCTCGACGACTTCCAGAGGATTGTTGCCTTGCTCGCGCGCGATTTCGATGATGGACATGCCTTCTCCACGGTGCCGCATATGAGTGGAAATGCGCACGCCACTAGGACTTCGCCGAATACCGGCTGCAATTTGACGCAGGGAAGACTTTTACGCGTCGGTTGACCGAAAGCCGCGAATCAGCCCCCACGCCGACTATAATCGGCCTGATTCCACTCACCAAATTCGACGCAAGGGCCTCCGGCGCCGCCGCTCCTGGCACTCATGAAGTGATTTGGCCTTGGCGCACAATGCCGCGTGCGGGACCGTCCACAGAGCGGCCTGCGACAAGTTGACTCGGGGGATGACGAGTGCGGAAAGCCTTTTCAATCGAACAGGCTTGAGACCGATTCTTCGGCGGCGGTCCGGGTGATGGCTTCGCCGATCAGCGTCGCGATCGACAGCACGCGAATATTGTTGGACTCGGTGACCGCTTGCGTCGGCTGGATCGAATCCGTGATCACCAGTTCCTTGAGATTGGATTTGCCGACGCGGGCGACGGCGCCGCCAGAGAGCACGCCGTGGGTGATGTAGCCATAGACCGCGGTGGCGCCTTTTTCCAGAAGCGCGTCGGCAGCGTTCACCAGCGTGCCGCCGGAGTCGACGATATCATCGACCAGGATGCAGATGCCGCCGTCGACCTCGCCGATGACATTGGCCACTTCGGATTCACCCGGCCGCTCGCGCCGTTTGTCGACGATGGCGAGCGGCGTGTTGATGCGCTTGGCGAGCCCGCGCGCGCGCACCACGCCGCCGACGTCGGGAGAGACCACGATCACTTTGCTCAGATCGAAACGCTGGCGGATATCGCGCATCATCACCGGCGCGGCAAACAGATTGTCGGTCGGGATGTCGAAGAAGCCCTGGATCTGGCCGGCATGGAGGTCGAGCGTCATCACGCGATCGGCGCCGGCTCGCGTGATGAGATTGGCGACGAGCTTGGCCGAGATCGGCGTGCGCGGTCCGACTTTGCGATCCTGCCGCGCATAGCCGAAATAGGGGATCACCGCGGTGATGCGCCGCGCCGACGCGCGCCGCAACGCGTCGATGATGATCAGCAATTCCATCATATGGTCGTTGGCCGGATACGACGTCGACTGCAGGATGAAAACGTCGGCGCCGCGCACGTTTTCCTGGATCTCGACGAAGACTTCCATGTCGGCGAAGCGCCGCACGATGGCCTTGGTCAGCGGCGTGCCGAGGTAACCGCCGATGGCCTCGGCAAGCGCGGGATTGGAATTGCCGGCGACGAGCTTGATGGCCCCGTTGTTGCCCGCCATTCCCTCTTCTCCTGCGCGCCCGGCAGCGACTTTCGCCGCCCTGATACAAGCCGCCTTCGAGGCTGGCAACATGAATCAGGGCCTTGTCCCCGCAGGATTTTTCGCCCTGAGCGCGAATGGCTTTGCGGAGCGCCGGCGCTATTTCAGCCGATTAAAGCGATGGCATTCACATGGCGGCCGTAATCGGCTTCGGCGCGGTGGGTGGTGCGGCGGAAGCTGAAAAATCGCTCCGCATCGGCATAGGTGCAAAGCCCGACATCCTCGATGTGACGGACGCCCGCCCGGGTCAGCCGCGCGGCGATATAGCCGGCAAGGTCGAACATGGCATGGCCGTCACGTGCAGCCGGCGCGAAGAAGCGGTGGCTCGCGGGGTCTTCGGCACTAAACCGCGCGACGAGATCGGGGCCGACCTCGTAGTTGGGTTGCCGGATCATCGGTCCGATCGCAGCGCGGATTTGGCCGCGCTCGGCGCCAAGCCGCTCCATGGCATCGACCGCGGCCTCGACGACGCCCGAGAGCGCGCCGCGCCAGCCGGCATGGGCGGCGCCGATGACGCGGGCCCTTGGCTCGGCGAACAGGACCGGCCCGCAATCGGCGGTGCTTATACCGATCGCCAGCGCCCGCATGCGCGTGACGATGGCATCGGCGCGGGGTCGCGCCTCGGGCAACCACGGCGCTTCCGCGACCACCACCTGCGGCGAATGAATCTGATAGCAGGTCAAGAAGCGGCCCGACTCGACCCCGACTGCGGCCGCCATGCGCGCGCGGTTTTGCGCGACATGGGCGCGGTCGTCGTTCGATCCGACGCCGCCATTGAGGCTGGCATAGAGGCCGCCGGAAACGCCGCCCTGGCGCGTGAAGAAGCCGTGGCGGATGCCGTCGAGCGCGAGCGTTCGAGCCTCGATCATCATGGCGGCGTCTCAAATCCGGGCAGCGGGCCGAGGCTAGGATCGGCGATGGCGAGCGCCTTGAATAACTCGCCCATGCCCTGCGCGCCAGTTTCGGTCAGGCGCGCCTGCGCCAGCTCGATCTCCAGCGCCTTGTCGCGCGAAGCGTGGGTCTTGAGCGCAACTGCGCGTTGGTCGATGCCGAGCCGGAGCAGCAGGTCGCGCTGCGGAATGGGACCGTGAATGCGGCCGCCGATGCTTTCGGCGCTTTGCGCCAACGCCTCGAAATCGACATGCGCGGTGAGATCGGCCTCGCCCGGCGCGTGCAGCGGGTCGGCGTAAGCGTGCCCGGCGACCGCCTGCAACGTATCGCCCAGGCCGTATTTGACGTGGCCGTAGTCGAGGATCAGCGCCGCGCCGTCAGAGCGCACGCGCCGGCCGAGCTCGAGCGCGATCCTGTCGGGACGCCATTCGAAGATCGAGCCTTCGGGCGATGGCCGCAAGCCGCGCGGCAGGCTGGTCTCGAAGTGGGGCAGCGTTTCGCGCGCCAGGCCGAAGCAGAGATTGCCGTCGGCGCCGATATCGACGACGCGCTCATGCCAGCCGTCGGCTTGCTTGACCGCCTGATGCACTGGCAGCGCGTCGATGAACTCGTTGGCGATGATGAGGCTCGGGCCGCCTGGGACATCTTCGAGGGTCGCGTGCCAAAGCGCCGGCACGTCGAGGGCTTCCAGCCGCTGCTGCTGCAGCTTTTGCAGCGCCGGGCTGATCTCGACCAGATGCAGCACGATCGCCTCACGGAAACCTTTGACCACGCGCGCCGCCCGCAGCGCATCGAGGATCAATGTTCCGCGCCCGGGCCCGAGCTCGATGAGGCGCACGTTTTCCGGCGCGCCCATCTGCCGCCAGACCGCGGCCAGCCACAGCCCGATCAACTCGCCGAACATCTGGCTGATCTCGGGCGCGGTGATGAAGTCGCCGTCGCTGCCCAAGGGATCGCGGTGGATGTAGTAGCCGAACTTGGGATGGGTCAGGCAGAGCCGCATATAATCGGCAACGGGCATCGGCCCGGCAACGGCAATGCGCCGGCGGATTTCACTCTCCAGCGCCGTTGCCTCAGCCATCTTTCGGTTTCGGTTCGTAGCTCAGCGCGTAAGTGAGAATGGCGATGCCGCCGAGCATCAGCGGAATGCACAGCAGCATGCCCATGGTCAGCCCGCCCCAGAGGAAACCGAGCTGGACGTCGGGCTCGCGGAACAATTCGCAAGTGACGCGCGCGACGCCGTAGCCGAGCGCAAAACTTCCAGTGACGACGCCGGGCCGCTTCAGGGCACCGAAGCGCATCAAGAGGCCGAGCACGACGAAGAGGACGACGCCTTCCAGCGTCGCTTCATAGAGCTGGCTCGGATGGCGCGGGATCGGGCCGCCATTGGGAAAGATCATCGCCCACGGTACGTCGGTCGGCCGGCCCCACAATTCGCCGTTGATGAAATTGGCGATGCGACCGAGGAACAGTCCGATCGGGCAGACCGCGGCGGTGACGTCGCCGAGCGACAGCATCGGAATGCCGCGCTTGAGCGCGAACGCGACGATGGCGACGATGCAGCCGGCGACGCCGCCGTGAAACGACATGCCCCCGTTCCACAATTGGAATATCTGCAGCGGATGCTCGACGAAATGCGGAAGATTGTAGAACAGCACGTAGCCGGTACGGCCGCCAAGGATGATGCCGAGCGTGATCCAGATGACGAAATCGTCGAAGTCGATCACCGTCAGCGGCGCCGGGCCGCCCCATGACCGCTCCGAGGCGATGATGGCGCGCGCATAAAACCAGCCGGCGATGATGCCGACGATATAGGCCAACGCATACCAGCGCACGGCAAACGGTCCGATCGAGATCAGGATCGGATTGATCGCGGGAAACGGCAGAACGGGCAAGACTGTAAGCAGGACCACGAGCATCACATGGCTTTCATGAACGGCCGGCTGGCGCGACTCATTGCGCGTCACGCCTCTTGCGAGCGCGCCGCACCATCGCCATTGTCTGCGGGCATATCAAGCGGGACTCTCGGAGTTCGGAGGCAGCCATGGTCCAGACCACAAACCGGTTCTTCGACGAGGTCGCGCGGTTGATGAACGACGCCGCCGGCGCCGCGCAGGGCGTGCGGCGCGAGGTCGAGACGCTGTTCCGCAACCAGGCGGAGCGCATCCTGCGCGATCTCGACGTGGTCAAGCGCGAGGATTTCGAGGCGGTCAAGGACATGGCCCGCCTGGCGCGCGAGGAAAACGAGGCGCTCAAGACCCGCGTCGCGGCGCTGGAGGCGGCGCTCGGCAAGACCGGCGCTCCGACCGGCGGCGGCACCTCGGGCGGCGGCTAATCCGGGCACGTTCTGGCCCGAGCTTCCCCGCGCCATCGTTCCTTGTCTTTCAAAACCCGCGCCGCTATAAGCGCGGCGTCCGCGGCCGCTACAGCACCCCTGGAGGCTCGCCGCGGAATTCCACTTATAAGACAGAGCTTTAGACGAGGATATCATCATGGCGACCGTCAATCTGATCAAGGCGACGGCGCGTTCGCGGGCAGGCAAGGGGGCCGCCCGGGCAGAACGTCGTGCCGGCCGCGTTCCCGGAATCATCTATGGCGACGGCAAGCCGCCGCTGCCGATCTCTCTCGACTATGCCGATTTGCACCACCGCATCTATGCCGGGCATTTTTTGACGACCATTCATGACGTCGAGATCGACGGCGTGAAGCACCGCGTCATTCCCCGCGACTTCCAGCTCGATGCGGTGCGCGACCTGCCGCTGCATGTGGATTTCATGCGGCTCGGCGAGGGCGCCACCATCCGCGTCAACATTCCGATCCATGTCAGGAACGCCGACCAGTCGCCGGGCGTGAAACGCGGCGGCACGGTCAGCATCGTCACTCACACCATCGAAGTGCGCTGCCGCGCCGACGCCATTCCGACCGGCATCGACGTCGACGTCAGTGAGCTCGAGATCAACTATTCCAGGCATCTGAGCGACGTTACCTTGCCGGAAGGCGTGCGCGCCGTCGCCGGCCGCGACATCACCCTGGTCACGGTGGTGCCGCCGTCAGGTTATGCGGAAGAAATGAAGGCCCAGGCCGAAGCTGCCGCCGCCGCAGCGGCCGCAGCTGCCGCCGCCGCAGCGGCCGGCACGCCGGCCGAAGGCGCCGCTCCGGGCGCTGCCCCAGGTGCAGCACCGGGTGCTGCCCCTGGCGCGGCACCGGCTGCCGCCGCGCCCGAGAAGAAGTGAGGTTTGCTGCCGCGGGACGACGCTGATGCTCCTCCTGGTCGGACTCGGAAATCCGGGAGCGAAATACGCCGGTAACCGCCACAACATCGGCTTCATGGCGGTTACGGAGATTGCTAAGCGCCACGGCATCGGACCGTGGCGCCGGCGTTTTCAGGGCGTCGCTTGCGAGGGGCCGATCGGCGGCGAGCGCGCGCTGTTGTTGCTTCCCGGCACGTTCATGAATGAATCCGGGCGCGCCGTCGCCGAGGCGGCGCACTTCTACAAGCTTCCGCTCGATCACATCACGGTGTTTCACGACGAGATCGACCTGCGGCCGGCCAAGGTCAGGGTCAAAATCGGCGGCGGCATTGCCGGCCACAACGGGTTGCGCTCGATCTCCGAGCTTATCGGCAACGACTATCGGCGGGTGCGCATCGGCGTCGGTCACCCCGGCGACAAGGACATGGTCCAGCATTATGTGCTGAGCGATTTCGCCAAAAGCGAGCGCGGTTGGGTCGAGGTGCTGCTCGCCATTCTTGCCGACAACGCCGAATTGATCGCGCGCGGCGAGGATGCGAGTTTTCAGAACAAGGTTCATCTCGCCATGGTGGCGAAGGGTTTTGGCGAAGAACCAAATAAAGATGAGTGATCGCGACTAAGCGCGAATCGCAGTCCAACAGGTGAAATAAGAATCCATGGGCTTCAAATGCGGCATCGTCGGCCTGCCCAACGTCGGCAAGTCGACGCTCTTCAATGCGCTGACCGAAACCGCGGCGGCGCAAGCGGCGAATTATCCGTTCTGCACCATCGAGCCGAATGTCGGCGAGGTCGCGGTGCCGGATAAGCGGCTCGATACGCTCGCGGCGCTCGCCAAGTCGGCGACCATCGTGCCGACGCGGCTCGCCTTCGTCGACATCGCCGGCTTGGTGCGTGGCGCCTCGAAGGGCGAGGGGCTCGGCAATCAGTTTCTCGGCAATATCCGCGAGGTCGACGCCATCGTCCATGTGGTGCGCTGCTTCGAGGATACCGACGTCACCCATGTCGAGGGCCGCATCGATCCGGTGGCCGATATCGAAACGGTGGAGACCGAGCTGATGCTCGCCGATCTCGACAGTCTGGAGCGGCGGGTCGACGGGCTGTCCAAAAAAGCCAAAGGCGGCGACAAGGAATCCAAAGAAGCGCTCGATCTCATCAACCGGGCGCTCGCGCTGTTGCGCGACGGCAAGCCGGCGCGATTCACCGAGCGCAAGCCCGAAGAAGAAAAGGCGTTCCACATGCTCGGGCTGCTGACGTCGCTGCCGGTGCTCTATGTCTGCAACGTCGAGGAAGCGTCGGCGGCAAACGGCAATGCCTATTCACGCAAGGTCGAGGAGCGGGCCAAGCAAGAAGGCGCCGCCGCGATCGTCATTTCCGCCAAGATCGAGTCGGAGATCGCGGTGCTGTCGCGCGACGAGCGCACCGATTATCTCGCCGCCGTCGGCCTCAGCGAGGCCGGCCTCGACCGTTTGATCCGCGCCGGCTACGCGCTGCTCGATCTGGTGACGTTCTTTACCGCCGGGCCAAAGGAGGCGCGCGCCTGGACGGTGACGCGCGGCACCAAGGCGCCGCAGGCCGCCGGCGTCATTCACAGCGATTTCGAGCATGGCTTCATCCGCGCCGAGACCATTGCCTATGACGACTACGTCGCCTGCGGCGGCGAAGCCGGCGCGCGCGACGCCGGCAAGATGCGGCTCGAGGGCAAGGACTATGTCGTGCTGGACGGCGACGTCATGCACTTCCGCTTCGCGACTTGATTACTGATTCCTAAGCCCCGTTCCCTGATTCCTGATCGCGCCCAGATGTTCGTTGATGCGAAACACGATGAGCACGAATTCGGCGGCGATACGGGAGAGGATGATGCCGACGAAGGCGCCGAGCAGGCTGGTAATCAAAAGAATTAGCCCGATGAACGGATTGAACGCCATGGTTTGCAGGGACGAGACCGCGCCGGCGATCCCCAGCAGCACGGAAATGACGACCGCGAGCCAGTAAAACACCTTGATCACGGTGGGCGTCACGAACCGTTCCCACTGGAAAAGGTCACCGAGGCCGAACATAATTTCTCCTCATGAAACGAAATCGTGATTCCCAAGCCGGAAGACTGCACTCGGCGATTGCGGCGGTCAATCGACGGCCGGACCGCAATTGACGCCTCCGCGATCGGCGCCTAGGGACTTGCAACAGCAATCTTGCAGGCCCCAATGCGTGCTTTTCCCTGGGAGAATTTTGCGGCGCTGACAAGGCAGTTCTCGCCGGACCAGCGGCGGGCCGCCTCGATCGCAGCCATCACCCACGCGCTACACGACGGCTACACCGACCTCTTCTACATCATGCTGCCGTTGTGGCAGGCGGAATTCGGCCTCGATTATGCGGCGCTCGGCCTGCTGCGCGGCGTGTTTGTCGGCGCCATGGCGAGCCTGCAGATTCCCGCCAGTTTTGCATCGGAAAAGCTCGGCGCCGCGCTGGTGCTGGGACTCGGCACGGCGCTCGCCGGTCTCGGCTATTGCCTGGCCGGCGCGAGCTCCGGTTTCGCCATGCTGCTCGGCGCGTTGTTCATCGGCGGGCTCGGCGCCAGCGCCCAGCATCCGATCGCCTCCGCATTGGTCGCCCGCGCCTTTGCCGGGCCGCGCTCCCTCAAGGCGCTCGGCACCTACAATTTCGCCGGCGATATCGGCAAGATGACGTTACCGGCCACGCTGTCGCTGATGCTGCTGGCGCTTGCCTGGCGGCCGGCGCTGGCCATCCTCGGCTGTCTCGGCTTCGTGCTGGCCGCGGTGATTTTCGTCGTCACGCCACGCTATGAGCGCGAAGGCGCCATCGTAGCGAAGGTCGAGATGAAAACCGCGGCCGACCAGCCGCGGCGGCCGTTCGCGTTTCCGTTGTTGCTCATGATCGGCATCACCGACAGCGCCACGCGCATGGGCTTCCTGTTGTTCCTGCCATTCGTACTGACGCAAAAGGGCGCCAGCCTGCAAACCATCGGCCTGGCGATGACGCTGGTCTTTGCCGGCGGCGCCGCGGGCAAGCTCGCCTGCGCCTTCATCGGCGCACGCATCGGCGCCATCAGCACCGTTTGGCTGACCGAAGGTTTGACCGCGGTCGGAATCTTGGCGCTGATGCCGCTGCCGCTTCCCGCCGCGCTGGTGCTGTTGCCGCTGATCGGCGTCGCGCTGAACGGCACGTCGTCGGTGCTTTACGGTTCGGTACCGAGCTTGGTGGCGCCGCAATGGCGGACGCGCGCGCTGAGCATTTTTTATACCGGCACCATCGGCTCGGGCGCGATCGCGCCCACGCTTTACGGTGTCGTCGGTGATGCCTTCGGCGTCTGGAAGGCGCTGACGCTGGTCGCCGTCATGGTGCTGCTGACGCTGCCGCTTGCGGCGCTGCTGCGGCCGGCCTTGCCGCGCGGATAGGGTTCCGGGATGGCGTGAGCGCGGCAATTTTGCGCTCCTGGAACAATCGCAGCGATTTCGCGCCGTCTCGCGTCCAATAGGAACGCAAGCCGCAAACGCGCGTTAAGTTGCGTACTCGGCGCGTAAGTCCGAGTTCCCCTATGCATGTGGAGTAGGCCATGAGAAACACCATCTCCTACGCTGCCGTGTTGACGGCGCTCGGCTTGACGGTCGCCGCCGGGCCGACCAACGCGCAGACGATCATTTCCGGCCAACCGGTCGAGACCGTCATTACGCAGCAGCCGGTGCAGACAGTGCAGACCACCGAGACCGTGCGCACGGTACGGCCCGGCGCGCGGCCGATCGTGCGCAAGCGGGTCGTCACCACCACGCGGCAGACCGTGGTCAGCCAACGCACCGTTACTCCGCAACCGCTCTACGATGTCGTGCCGCCGGCGCCGCTGGCGACGAGAACCTATGCGCCGCCACTCTACGACACAGTCGCGCCGCCGCTCTACGACACAGTCGCGCCGGCTCCGGCTGTGGACGACACCTACGTCAATGCGCTGCCGCCTGCCGGCGCGGCAGTTCCGGTCTATCGCTACGTCTACGAGCCCGACCGCATCCTGGTGGTCGATCCGGTGACCAACATCGCGATCCAGGCGATCCCGCGCTAGGCGTAAACGACACGATTTGCCGAGGACGCGCGCCGCAAGAATTGCGGCGTGCATCTGCGTTTTGCAAGGAACAGCCGATGAGAGGATCCAGCACCGTTCGTATCGCTGTCGCGACGTTGGCGCTCGTGCTCGCTACGGGCGCGCAACATATCCAGGCACAGAATACTGATGCGGGCATTGCCAAAAAACTCGAGCTGACGGCGGCGCAGCGCAGCGCGATCTACGCTGCGGTCAGCAAGGACCGAAGCAAAATATCGCCGCAGCGCTTTCCTGCCGTGATCGGCGCCGATGTGCCGCCGATGATCAACCTCTACGCGCTGCCGGACGACATCGTCGCCGGCATTCCCGCAGCCGAGCTCTACGAATGCACGATGGTGGAGGACAAAGTCGTGCTTGTCGACCCAACCAGGATGCGTGTGGTCGACACGATCGGGCCGCTGCCGCACCAGTGACGCGTTGCGCGGATGCTATTCAGGATCGTTCATTCTGGCTCGTTCTTGGCGCCTTCCGTGACCGCCTTGGGCAGCACGTCGAGATAGGGGCCCATGAAGAACGCTTCGCCCGAGCCTTGGCCGAAATAGCGATCGTAGGCATCGATCATGGCGCGCACCGGGGTGACGCAGGACGGCATGGACGCGACGATTAGGTCGCCGAGCTTGGCCGTCGGCTCGGTGCCATAGCGCGGATCGGCGGCGACGGCGCGCACGATGCATTCAGTTGCCGAACGGACCAGCGGCGCCGTGGCCGCCATCTTCTGCTGCGCAGTGAGCGTCGGCGGTCCGTTGGACGCGTCGAATGGGCCGGTGGCCACCGCGACGGTCAGCACCGTGCCGAACAGCGACGTCAGAATCATGCGATTCCCTCAAGCCCCGGCGCCCAGCCATAGCGGGGCGAATCAACGCCGGTCAATGGTTTTCCGGGACAGCAGCCACGGCCCGGCTACTGCGGAGCGATGAGCGTGCTATAATCATGCACGGTAGTACGGAGCATGATCATGATCCTCCCCAAAGTCTTGGCGCTCGGCGCGCAGCTCTTGATACCGGTCGTCGACAGCGTGCCGACCCTCAATGTGGAGCAGGTCTGCACCGGCATCGCCCAGCAGGGCGGTGTAACGTTCCACGATTCCGCCGTCGCCCAGGAGAAGAAGGATTGCCTCGACAGCGAGCAGGCCATCCGCGACGAACTGGTCAAGCAGTGGTCGAGCTTCAATGCGTCCGATAAGGTCCACTGCACGAACGAATCCAGGATGGGCGGTGACTCCAGCTACACCGAGCTCTTGACCTGCCTGGAAATGGCCCGCGACGTGCGGAGCATGCGCGCCACCGAACCCGAAGATGCTCTGGGCAACCCGACCGGTCCGCCGCCGAAGCAGTAACAGGTATCAGTAATGAGAGGACTGACTCCTCTATTCTGATTACTGATCCCTGATGACCGATGCCTGATCCTAATAGCCGATCAGGATTTCGCTCACCTTCGGTTTCAACTCGCGCATCGCCGGGTCGGAGGAACTGTATTCCTTATCGGCCGTCAATTCCTTCACCGCGTCCGGAGAGGCTTTGGGATCGGGTTGCAGGCTGACGCCGGATTTGCAGTCGCCCGGGATTTTCGACAACGTGCCGCCGTCCCAATCGCTGACGGTTGCAGTATTGTCCTTGTCAAAACCTTTCAGCTTGAACGGCTTGTGATTGATCTTTTCCAGCTCGGCGAGGGTCAGCCCGAGCTTCAGCCCGTCCGGTGCGCTCCAGGTCGATTGTTTGTTGATCAGGATGAGATAGGTGCCGCTGCGGCTCGCCGGGTTGGCCCACCAGATTTCGAGGCGGTGTTTTGGGTCCTTCGGGAACAAAACCGAGGCGCCGACCTTGGTGCCGTTGACGTCGACGTCTTCAAACGAGACGTTGCGCGAATCGAACACCATGGCGAGCTTGAGATTGCTCGAATCCTGTGAGAACGGACCGCTGCAGGCCACGACACGGGATGCCGCGATCGCCGCGTTTGATCTGACCGTCGCGGCGGCCTCTGGCGACCCGGCAGTAGCGGTATGCTTTGCTGGGGCATGGCCGGGCGCGCCGCCCGGTGCCGCGACCGCGCCGGGCATCGGCTGCTGCATCTGCGACGGCGAGAGCTGGTCTTCGGCGTTGAGGTTGGAATCTGGCGCAGACTGGCGCTGCTGTGCCGACAGCTGGCTGGCAAGCATCATGGTGAAACCGGCCACCAGCGCCGCGCCCATCCGATATTTACGCATTTGTGACTCCCTCATTTACCCCCTCGCAGCATAGCACGGCCGGCGCCGTTGGCCGCCGCACATATTGTCACTCGCTCGCCAAAAAAATGGGGCGACGGCCCGCCAGGACCCGGCATTGTTGGACCAGAGCAACGGAAGGATTAGAGTGTTTAATTTTAGATTGAATCGTCGATATTGCGGCTGCGATCGCAATGAAGTGCAGATTATCTACAAAATATATCGGCCTGCCGCGATAGCGCCGTTGAGCCACTTCAGAAGTGATCCAGTCGCTTCAAGGCGGCGGCAGCTTTCGCCTGGG
>Ga0181523_10000198_pt1 | contig 65932 bp, 59 predicted proteins | sample PEATcosm2014_Bin_43_FD_119752 | JGI IMG/M metagenome (GOLD analysis project Ga0181523, IMG submission 119752) | Peatland microbial communities from MTU Mesocosm Facility, Houghton, MI, USA - PEATcosm2014_Bin05_30_metaG | ecosystem: Environmental > Terrestrial > Soil > Wetlands > Peat | place... | reverse complement strand
GCTCGCCGTTCCCGATGGCCCAGCCGATCAGCTCGGATTCGGGCCGCGGGCTGCGCCAGGCTTCATCCCACCAGCCGTCCAATGTGCTCAGATTGAGCGCACCGTTGGCGGCGGCTTTCATGCCGCTGGTCCCACTGGCCTCCAGCGGACGCAAAGGCGTGTTCAGCCAAACGTCACAGCCTTGCACGAGGTAGCGGCTGATGGCCATATCCTGATCTTCCAGGAAAACTACGCGGCGCCGGAAAGCCGATTGCCGGGCCAGCGCCACGATCTTCTGAATAAGCTCCTTGCCGCCGCCATCGCGCGGATGCGCCTTACCCGCATAGATGATCTGCACCGGCCGCTTCGCATCGTTGAGGATGCGCGCCAGGCGTTCGGCATCCCGCAGGAGAAGAGTGGCGCGCTTATAGGTGGCGAAACGGCGCGCAAAGCCGATGGTCAGCGCCTCGGGATTCAGCACCTCCTCCGCGGCTTCGACTTCGGACTGGGGAGCGCCGCGGCGTTTCAATTGTTCGTGCAACCGCCGGCGCGCGAACGCTACCAGCCTCTCCCGCCGCCGCTCGTGCGTGCGCCAAAGTTCCTCGGCTGGAATCGTCTCCACGCGCTGCCACAGAACGCCGTTGACCGCGTCGCGCCACTGCGGGCCCAGGTAGCGGTCGTACAACTGGTTCATGTCATGGGAGATCCACGAGCGGAAGTGCACACCGTTGGTGACATGGCCCATGGGCACTTCCTCGACCGGCACGCCGGGCCAGATACCCTGCCACATGCGGCGCGCCACCTCTCCGTGCAGCTTGCTGACGCCGTTGCGGGACGCCGCCAGGCGCATGGCCAGAACGGTCATGCAGAACAGTTCGCGGTCGTCGCCGGCGTTACGCCTTCCCAGCGCCAGAAAATCGTTGCGGTTGAGGCCCAGCGAGCCGGCATACTCGGTGAAGTAGCGGTCCATCAGGTCCGGAGCGAAGTAGTCGTGGCCAGCCTCCACCGGCGTGTGGCCGGTGAAGATCAGGCTGGGAGAAGCCAACTCATAAGCCTCCGAGAAAGCTAGCCGGTAGCGCTCCATGAGCCGCCGCACATGCTCCAGCGACAAAAATGCGGAGTGGCCTTCATTCATGTGATAGACGACGGGATGGACGCCTGCGGCCTCAAGCGCGCGGTACCCGCCGATGCCTAGCAGGATCTCCTGCTTGAGGCGCATATCGTTATCGCCGCCGTAGAGCTGGTCGGTGATGTCGCGGTCCGCCGGGCTATTCGCCGGGACATTGGTGTCCAGGAGATAAAGCGGCACCCGGCCGGCCTGCGCCCGCCAGATGCGTGCCAAGACCGTGCGGCCCGGATACTGCACTTCGACGGTCAGCGGTTTGCCGCCCGGCTGGGTGAGCGGGCGCAATGGGAGGTTGTGGAAATCATTATCCTCGTAGGCTTCCTGCTGCCACCCGGCATGGTTCAAGTACTGCCGGAAGTAGCCTTGTTGGTACAGCAGCCCCACTCCCACCAGCGGCACGCCCAGATCGCTGGCGGATTTGAGGTGATCGCCCGCCAGCACGCCCAATCCTCCGGCAAAAATCGAGAGGCATTCGGTAAGCCCGAACTCGGCGGAAAAGTACGCCACCAGCAGCTTGTCGGCGGACGGATGGCTGCGCCGGAACCAGGAGCTTTGGCCGTTGAGGCAACCTTCGAAGTCGCGCCAGACGCGCTCCAGGTGCGCCAGGAAGGAATCGTCCGAGGCGGCCGCCACCAGCCGCATCTGATCGATGCTGCCCAGCAGGCGGACCGGATTGTGGGCGGTGGCCTCCCACAGGTCGCTATCCAACCGCCGGAATAGCTCGATGCTATCGTGATCCCACGCCCAACGCAGGTTGTAGGCGATGTCCCGCAAGTGCTCCAACGGCTCGGGCAGGGACGGGATCACGTTAAAGATGCGAACTGGTTTCAAGAGAGTTATCCCCCAAAAGAGAACATCGGCTCACCGCAGCCTTACAATTAGAGGCAGCTTGCAGGCCACCGGCGGCAAATCGGGCTTTGATACTCCAATCTCCCGATATGCTAGGGCCTACTCCAGTCTATCTCCGGGATATTGCCGCCGCAATGACGGGATTTTAGGGGGGATCACGAGCCGCAGATCAATGCAGATCAACGCAGATGATAACAAAGGAATATCAGCGTCCATCAGCGTTTATCGGCGGCCCATAGGATGTTTTTCTCAGCCGACGTGGCGCTGCGCTAGCACAGGCAGTCCCTTATAACAAGCCCGCTAACGCACCTCCCGCAGGTACGCGATGATCTCGCTCCGTTCCGCGGCGCTGTCCACGTGGAAGGCCATGTTACTCTCGGGAACCAGCTTCGCCGGGTCGGTGAGCCACTTGTCGAGCGAATCCGCATCCCATTTGATGCGCGCGCTCTTCACCGCCGCCGAATAGGTGAACGACTGCACGGATCCCGACACCCTTCCATAAACACCGCCAAGCCGGGGACCCTCCTTGTCGCGATCGAGTGAGTGGCAGCCCGAACAGCGCCGTTCAAACAGCTCTTTACCGTGCGAAGCGTTTTCCGTTCGCCCAACGACTATGAAAACAAACACCGCGGTGCTTAGAGCGACCAACAGACGACGCATCTCAAGCCCCTGCCGCCAACGGCGAATCCACGACCGCCAAGCTACGTTTGCGAGCTACATACTGCACACTGGCAATACCCAGCACGCTGCGCAGGCGTTCCGCCGGGACCTTCATCGGACCGGCTGACGGAGCGCTTCCCGGCGCCGGTTGCGGGAAAGCCGTGGACATGGCAGTGTGGAAGGTCACGTGGCCTTCTACTTTCTGCATGACTTGATGGATATGTCCGTTCAAAACCGTCACAGACCCGAATCGCTTCAGATAGGTAAGCGCCTGCGCGCTGTCTTCCGTTCCCCAGCCCCATTCGGGATAGACCGCCCAAAGCGGAATGTGCGCGAGGACCACAATCGGCGTGCTGGCGGAGCGCGCTTTCAGATCCGCTTTTAGCCACTTGAGCTGGTCCTGGCCCAGCTTCCCGAGGTGCTCCTGGCCCACCACGTTCACCAGGCCAACGAAGTGCACACCCTTGTGATCGAAACTGTACCAGCCGCTGCCTTGCGTGCCCTTGCCGTAGCGCGCCAGGTATTCTTTGCCGTCGTCGACCGACGTGTCGTGTTCGCCGGGCACATAATAGATCTGGCTCGTCTTGGCGGACTTCAGCACCTGTTCCAGCGTGTCGAATTCACCTGGCTTCGACAGATGGCTTAGGTCGCCGGTGTGAATGAGGAACTCAGGCGCCTGCGGTAGCGCATTGATCTTCTCTACAGTAGCCTGCAGGGTACCCACCACGTCGGGATTCGCAGGCTTGTTGAATCCTATGTGGCTATCGCTGATCTGTACAAAGGTCAGATCCCCCTTGGCAGCTCCGGCGCCCGCTGGCCTGCCAAATGCGCGCGAGCTTGCCAGGCCGCCACTGATGCTCCACACCACGCCTGTACCGGCCCAGGCCATGCATTCGAGGAATCCCCGGCGGTCGATCCCGTCATCGTTATGGTCGTGAAGAATGAATTTGGACATATTGCCTCCCAACTGCCTGTACTTGCGTAGATCGCTGTTTATTCCCACTGGTAGGGCTACAATTGTTAATATTCATGAAATCGCCCGCCAAGCTGGCGCTCTTCGAACAAACCATACTTCCTCATTTGAATGCGGCTTATAACCTGGCTCGCTGGCTGACGCGGAACGGTCAGGACGCCGAAGACATCGTCCAGGAGGCATACTTGCGTGCGTTCCGCTACTTCGATGGCTTTCAGGGCGGCGACGGCAAGGCCTGGCTGCTGGCGGTCGTGCGCAATACCTATCTGACGTGGCGCCGCCGCGAGAGAGATGTCGCCAAGGTGCCCTTTGATGAAGAGACCCACGGTTCCGTCCAGTTAGTCGAGAAGGCTATGGCCGGAAGCCTGCGAGACTGCCTCGAGTTACTTCCTCGTGAGTACCGCGAAGTGCTGGTGATGCGAGAACTCGAAGAAATGTCCTACAATGAGATCGCGGCTGTTACAAGCAGGCCCATCGGCACGGTTATGTCACGTCTGTCTCGCGCCCGCCGGCGTCTGCAAGACTGTGTGACTGCACGGATAAAGGAAGCGTCCAGATGAACTGCGAGTCGGCTAAGCCCCTGATTGAGTCATACCTCGACGAAGAATTGGATGCCATCCAAGCAGGCCACGTACAGGAGCACCTCGCGGACTGTCCATCGTGCGCTCAGACGCACGCGCAGTTTCTGGAGCAGCGGACGGACATTCGCGCCTACGCGCCCTATTACAAAGCGCCGGCTCACTTCTCGGACGTGATTCGCGGCGCTTTGCGGCAAGCCGACAGGGGCACGGCCGAGACTTGGCGCTGGATAGCCATTGCAGCTTCGATTCTCCTGGCCGTTTCGTTCGCCTGGAACATTGCACGATTCCAGTCGCGCGATTCGAGCGCCGCTCTCACTGCCCAGGATGTGCTTTCGAGCCACATACGTTCGCTTATCGGAACTCACTTATTGGACGTACCCTCCTCGGACCGGCACACGGTAAAGCCCTGGTTCAACGGCAAACTGGACTTCTCGCCCGACGTTAAGGACTTCGCCAGCCAGGGCTTCCCGCTCATCGGCGGGCGAATCGACTACGTGGACGGCCGTGCGGTAGCCGCCCTGGTGTACCAGCGCCGCCAACATGTCATCAATCTTTTTACGTGGCCCGAAGCGGCGCCGGGCGACGCGGAGATGGCGCGCAACGGGTACCACACCGTTCACTGGAACAGCGCAGGGATGACCTATTATGCCGTCTCCGATCTGGGCATCGGCGAACTACGCCAATTTGCGAGCCTCTACAAGCAGTGATCCTTTTGCCCCGTTCAACCCCCGATTCCGCTTCATGAGGCTCGATTAATAGCTATTCAGGTCCTAAAGAATGGTAATTGCCCTTGAAGGGATTATCATGAATGGCACAGGCGCGTCCATGGGCATCAACATCGGTCTGGATATAGGCTCGATCAGCCTGAAGCTGGCTGCGCTGGGGCGGCCGGCGGATCGCGGCATTCTGGAGAAGCTGTGCGCCGAAGGCCGGCCCTTCCGTATGGCCGGCGGAGAAGCGCCCCTGCTGCTGTCGGATTATCGGCGCATCGCCGGCAGCCCGATTCAATCCACCTACGACCTTTTGCAGGAGTTCTACGACGTAGTGCCGGGAGATCGCGTGGAGGGCATTCGGGTGACCGGTTCCGGCAGCCGTACCATCGCCAAAATCCTGGGGCTGTACTTCGAAAACGAATTCAAGGCCATCGCCCGCGCGATCGCGGAGCTCTATCCGCACGTGCGTACGGTCTTCGAAATCGGCGGGGAAAGCTCGAAGTACATCCGGCTCGAAGGGCGCAGCATTTTGGATTACGACCGCAGCGGCGAGTGCGCGGCGGGCACCGGATCGTTCTTGGATCAGCAGGCGCTACGCATGCGCTACTCGGTGGAAGAGGTCGGGGATCTGGTGGCGCAGGCGGGGACCGCGGCGCGCATCGCCGGCCGCTGCTCTGTGTTCGCCAAGAGCGACATGATCCACGCGCAACAGAAAGGCCACTCGCCCAGCGAGATTCTGCGCGGGCTATGCGACGCGGTGGCGCGCAATTTCAAGAGCAGCGTGGTCAAGGGCCGGCCCGTAGAAGCGCCCGTCGCGCTGGTGGGCGCGGTTTCGCAGAACTGCGGAGTTACAGCGGCCCTGGGCGAAGCGTTCGGGCTTTTCGAGAGCCAGTTGTTCGTGCCGGAGCACTACGCCTGGTGCAGCGCCATTGGCGCGGCGATGCTGGAAGCCGAGGAGCCGCGCAAGCGCTCGCTGCGCGATATACACCGGCTGAACCAGCACGAAAGCGAAGAGCGGGTCGAAGATACCACGCCGCTCTCGATGGAAAACGTGGTGCTGCTGCGCGACCGCGTGGGAACCTATGTGCCTCCCAGTGGTGGGCGAATCCCAGCTTACCTGGGCATCGACGTAGGGTCGGTGTCCACCAATGTGGTGGCCATCGATGAATTCGGCGCGGTCATCCACGATATTTACCTGCGCACCGCCGGCCGGCCGATCGAGGCTGTCCAGCAGGGGCTCACCGAGCTCGAGCAGTTGTGGGGCGCGCGCCTCGAGATACGCGGCGTCGGCACGACTGGATCGGGCCGCGAGCTGATCGCGGAGTTCGCGGGCGCCGATGTGGTGAACGACGAGATCACCGCGCACAAAACCGGCGCGATCCATGTGAGCCAGACCATGGGCGGCGAGCCGGTGGACACCATATTCGAGATCGGCGGCCAGGATTCCAAATTCATCTCCATCGAAAACGGCGTGGTGGTGGACTTCGCCATGAATGAAGCCTGCGCGGCCGGTACCGGCTCGTTTTTGGAGGAGCAGGCCGAAAAGCTGGGCATCAGCATCAAAGGTGAATTCGCCCGGCTGGCGCTTTCCGCGCCCTGGCCCACTCGCCTGGGCGAGCGCTGCACCGTCTTCATGGAGCGCGATGTGACCGGCTGGCTGCACAAAGGCGAGCCGGTCGCCAATTTGGTGGCGGGCCTGGCGTACTCCATCGCCTTGAATTATCTGAACCGCGTGGTGCGAGGCAGGCGCATCGGCAAGGTGATCTACTTCCAGGGCGGCACGGCTTACAACGACGCGGTGGCCGCGGCTTTCGCTGGGCTGCTGGGCAAGCGCATCACGGTGCCGCCGTACAACGGGGTGGTGGGGGCGATCGGCATGGCATTGATCGCGCGCCAGTGGCACCAGGCCACCGGCGGACATAGCCGCTTCCGGGGCTACCATCTGGACCGCCTGCAACTGGCCTCCCGCGATTTCGTCTGCCGCGCGTGCTCCAACCTGTGCGACATGAAGGAATTCACTATCGAAGGCCAGAAGAGCTACTGGGGCGACAAATGCTCGGACAAGTTCCGCAAGCCCTCTGCCACCGGGCGTCAGCCGGTGATCGACGATCTGTTCGCCTGCCGGGAAAAAATCCTGGAAGATCTGCCGGCCGCCGCGGTGAAGGGTGGCGCGCGGATCGGTATTCCACGCGCCATGTCCACCTTCGACCGCTTCCCGTTCTGGCAGCGCTATTTCGCCGAGTTGGGCATCCAGACAGTGCTCTCACCCGCGACCGATCCGCGCATCGCCGCCGTAGGCGTCGAAATGGCCGTGGCGCAGCCTTGCTATCCGGTGCAGGTGGCGCACGGGCACGTGCACGCGCTGGCGGAAATGGGGGTGGATTACATCATGGTGCCCAACATCGCCGATGCGGAGGCGGATGAAGGCGGCGACTGCCCGGCGCACTACTGCCCCTGGAACCAGACGCTGCCCTACATCCTGCGCGTGGCGCCCGGGCTCGAAGAATTTCGCGCGAAGTTCCTCACCCCGACGCTGCATTTCCAGTTGGGGCCGGCGCAGGTGAAGGGCGCGCTGGCCGAATGCATGCGGCCGCTGGGCATCCACCGGCGCGTGAGCGATGCCGCCGTGGATGCCGCGTATACCCAGCAGCGCGAATTCCAGGAGCGTCTGCTCGAGTTGGGGCGGCGCGCCCTCGAAGTGCTGGAGCGCACCGGCGAGCCTGGCCTGGTGCTGGTCGGCCGGGGCTACAACATTTACGACCGCGCCATCAATTGCGATATCCCGCGCAAGCTGCGGCACCGCTACGGTGCCAATGTGATCCCGCTCGATTTCCTGGTGACCGGCCGCGAGCCGATGACCGGCTTGCACCAGAACATGTACTGGGCCTCCGGGCGGAAGATTCTGGAAGCCGCGCGCCTGGCGGGTTCGCGCGCCAACCTGCACGTGATCTACGTTTCGAACTTCAAATGCGGGCCGGATTCCTACATCAAGCACTTCGCGCGCGACGCGGCGGGCGCTCCGCTGCTGGTGCTGCAATTCGACGGACACGGCAACGATGCCGGATTCATGACGCGCTGCGAGGCCTATCTAGACAGCAAGGGGATTCTGCGATGTTACAAACCTGCGGCACCGAAGCAACTCAAAGCGCTGACAGCGACGGTCAACTAAAATGCGACTCGGGCTCGGCAGGCGGAACCGCCTGCCCCACCAGTCCGAGCACAGACCTTCCTTTGGTGGCGCGGGCGGTTCCGCCTGCGATCCGCGGAGCGGTTTCCCTCGCCGGCAAAAAGATCTACATCCCGCCGATGGCGTACGGCAGCGCCAAAGCCTTCGCCGCGGCGTTCCGCGCCGTGGGACTGGACGCGGAGCCCACCCCTCCTTCCGATTACCGCACGCGTGAATTGGGCGCCCGCCACACCTCCGGCGACGAATGCTATCCGGCCAAGGTGACTGTGGGCGATTTCATGAAGGTGTTAGAAGGCGCGCCCGGGGCGCCCTGCGCCGATCCGGCCCGCACGGTCTTCTTCATGCCTACGGCGCAGGGTCCTTGCCGATTCGGACAGTATTCGCCGTACCTCCGCCACGTGCTGGATGCGAACGGCTACCGCGATACGCTGGTGCTCTCGCCTTCCAGCAACAACGCCTACAACGGTCTGGGCGACATGGCGCGGCCGTTCATGCGCACGGGATGGCGTGCGCTGCTGGCCGCCGATATCCTGCAAAAGCTGCTGCTTCAGTATCGGCCGTTCGAACTGGCAGCCGGCGAGACCGAACGCGTCTATGAAGCGTCCCTGGACGACCTGACCCACACCATCGAATCGACGCCCGTGAAGCCTGCCGTGCAACTGGCGGCGCTGCGCGATTCCCTGTTGCGCGCGCGCGACCGCTTCCGCGCCATCCCAGGGCGGCGCGATCGCTCCACACCGCTGATCGGAATCGTGGGCGAGATCTTCTGCCGCCTGAACACGTTCTCCAACGAAAACCTGGTGCGGCGCCTGGAGGAGTATCGCGCCGAAGCCTGGCTCTCCGACATCGTGGAATGGATCTGGTACACCAATTCCGAGCACTTCCGCAAACTCAAGCTCACTGGCCGGCTGTGGACCACCGAGGCGCTGGGCGCGTGGGTCCGCAACCGTGTGCAGAAGCGCGACGAGCACGTCCTGCTGGAGCCTTTCCGCCAGGATTTCACCGGCTACGAAGAGCCGGATGTTTACGAGATCCTGGAGTGCGCGCGTCCCTACCTGCCGCGCGAAGGCGCTTTCGGCGAGATGGTGCTGAACGTCGGCAAAGTGGTGTACCTGGCGCGCAAGGGGGTCGACGGCATCATCGACATCAGCCCCTTCACGTGCATGAACGGCATCGTCTGCGAGGCTATTTATCCGAAGCTGAGCCGCGACCTGGGCGGCATTCCGATACGCAACTTCTATTTCGATGGGACGCAGTCGGATCTGGATCGGGACTTAGGTGTTTATCTGGAACTGGCGCGGGGCTATCAGCAGCGGAAGCAGTGGGGGCGCGTGTGGCCGAAGTGGCCGCGGGAGTAGGTTGACTCGGCCGTATCGTCAGCTTAGTAGTTACCGCAGACGGGCAAGCCGCCAAACAGACAATGTGACCATTCAGCGATGCTTATCTGGCGACCGTCGGTTGAAAGAAACCGCGCGGGCAACAGCGAGCGGGAGGAAGCGGCCGCGAACGCGATCGCCGGCCAACGCCCAGGTTCCGCCTAAACCAGGATTCCCATCCATGGTGCGATTGGATTTGTGCGAAACGCTCGCCTGCTTGAAGCGCAACTTCAAACATTAGCATTACCGAGGCGCCGGGAACGTGGCTCCGCGTGCGCTACCCGTGCAGCTTGCGGAAATTCGCCAGGCAGCGCTGGGCCGTCTCGAACGGCGGGTAGTCGCTGCCTTCCTGCTCTACCAAATAGAATTCGATGCCGCCGGTCTTTTCCGCTACCTGGAATAGCTTCTGCCATGGCGCGGCGCCTTCGCCCAGCAGCGCCTTGTAGCCCTTCTCCCTCGACCAGTCTTTGCAGTGCATGGACCGTATACGGCCGGGGTTCTGGTCCACCCAGGCCACCGGGTCGGAACCAGCCTCGATGCACGTGCCCACATCCAGTTGCAGCATGACGTCTTGGGTAGTTTTCGCGGCAAGCACTTCCATCGGCCGTCTGCCGTCGATCGGTGTGAACGGTCGTTTGTCGTCGATCGGCGTGAACTCCGCCTGGTGGTTGTGGTATCCGGGGCGCAATCCGGCCGGCTTCATCTTTTCGGCGGCGCCATTCAGAATGTCGGCGACTTTCTTGTATCCATCAAGGCCGTTCACGTTGCCTGGGTGAGCCATCACGATGTACTTGGCGCCGATGATGTGGTTAAGCTCGATGGCGTGCGGCAGTCCTTCGGGAGTGAAGGATCGCGTATCGTTGTGAGTCGAGTAGCAACGGACCCCTAGATCGTCCAAGAGCGCGCGGACTTGTTTGGCGTAGTCGGGAGTCCAGGCGAAGTATGGCGAAAAGAACTCGACGCATTGGTAGCCCATCTTGGCCACGGTGCGCACCGTGCCCATGAGGTCCTCTTTCAGTTGGTCGCGCACGGAAAACAGTTCCAGGCCGACGGGAATGCTTTTGTCCTGCGCCACGGCGGACGCTATAGGGCCGGCCGCGGTCAACGCGAAGAACGCGCGGCGGGAGAGAGAATCGAATGCCATAATCGTAAAACAAACGATAGCATATCCTTATGTGGCTCAAATTGATTCACACAAATCGTCAGGCTGTGCCGGCGATCCTGCGGCTGGTGCTGGGAGTGGTGTTCTTCGCGCACGGCGCGCAGAAGATGCTGGGCTGGTTCGGAGGCTACGGCTTCTCCGGAACCATGGGGTTCTTTACGCACAACGGGATTCCGGCGGTGTTCGCCTTTCTGGCGATCGCGGCGGAGTTCTTCGGCGGGCTGGGCTTGCTTCTGGGCTTGCTCGGCCGGATAGCCGCCTTTGGCATCATGTGCAACATGTTGGTAGCCATTGCCACGGTGCATGCCGCCAACGGCTTCTTCATGAACTGGAGCGGTAACCAGAAGGGCGAAGGCTTCGAATATCACCTGCTGGTGCTGGCCATGACGACGGCCATTATGATCTCCGGATCGGGCGCGTTTTCGGTGGACCTGGCGCTGAGCGGGTCTGCCCCGCCGGTTCGGCGATAGCGCCTGTCTGGTATACTCATTTGCGATGTCTACCAGGGGCGCGGCATCCGTCCTGTCACGAGTGCAGATTGCCGATCTCATTCTGAAACGGCTCGACCAGGAGCAGAAGCGTGCCGCTGCAGAGTTTCAGCGGCCGGGTAGAATTCCGAGCTTTATCCTGGAAGACCTTTTCCCGCTGGAGCACGCCCGCGCGATTTACGAAGCTTTCCCTCCGATCGAGCGCCTCGTGCTGAAGAAGACGCCGGGGCAGTTGAAGTACGTCGGATACCAGATGGACGCGTACGATCCGCTGCTGGAAGAGGCGATCTACGCTTTCCAGGACCCCCGTGTGGTGCGCGCCATCGCTTCCATCAACGGCATCCCCGAGTTACTCCCGGACGATAAGCTGTACGCCGGCGGAATCAGCCTCATGACTCAGGGGCAGTATCTCAATCCCCATCTGGACAACTCACACGACAAAGACCGCGTCAACTACCGCGTACTGAACCTTCTCTATTACGCCACGCCGGACTGGCGGGACGATTTCGGAGGACACCTGGAGCTTTGGGACGCCGGGCCAGGAAAAGCGCAGCGCACGATTCACAGCCGCTTCAACCGGCTGGTGGTTATGCAGACCGACGAGCGCTCGTGGCATTCCGTGAGCAAGGTTCTGCGCGAAGGCCATCGCTGTTGCCTCTCGAACTACTATTTCTCACCGCGGCCGGCCGGCCGCGATGCCGCCTATCACGTGACTTCGTTCCGCGGCTGGCCCGACCAGAAGCTGGCCGATATCGTCATGCGGATCGATAACGGCGTGCGCCTGGCGGTCCGCAAAATCGGCGGGAACCGGCTCTTTAAGAATCCGCACGTTTACAAGAAGTAAGCCGGCACCCAGTTATGGTGCGGAGCCTAATTCGCGGTTATGGCGCCAAACACTCCGGTCGTTTGGGCGGCGCCGCCGGCATTGAAATAAAGCGTGGTGGTCGGGCCGGATTCGGCGTTGCCGTTGCCAAACTCTATCCCCCAGAGCCCGGGAAGCGTGATCGTCGCGCCGGTGGAGTCGTCCAAGAAGCCAAGGAAATCCCCGTTGGACGCATTGTACGCGCCGATCCAGCCGCTGCCTGTGTTCCCCACCAGGACGGCCTTGCTGAATGCGCCGAAAGAAGCTGGCGCCACTGCGATTCCCCATGGTTGATTGAACCACCCTTGTTGCAATCTCAGCAGGAGCTTGCCCTCCGTGTTGTAGGCGTCCACATAGCCAGTCCCCCCGCCCGCGATTGCATTGTATGTCACGTAGATTCTCGAGCCGATGGCTTGAATGCCGGCCGGACTATAGGTATTCGGTATTTTAGGATCCGTGAACGCGCCTGCCGGCAATGTCACCGGACTGAACGACGTTGCGTCATAAGCCTCCACGCCGCCGTTGGAATTGGCTGCATAGTAAGTTTGCAAGCTGTTGGCGGCGAACTTTGCCACCGTCAGACCCTGATACGACGCACCCGCGGCGGAGTTGTTCACCATGATGGTCGCGGTGGTCACATGACATCCTGCGCATTTCGGCCCTTTCGTAACGGGCTTGGTGTTGAAATTCCAATACGAAATGGTTCCATCCAGGGTAGCGAAGGCAAAGTTATTGGCGTTGGAGGCGGTCCCCGTCGGACTCCCCGTACCCGTGGCACCGGCAGGCGGAATAGTTATCACCAGCGGAGCGAGGGACGCGCTGCCGGTCTGGTTGGCGTAATACAAAGTCGAGACACCCTTGCCATTATCCGAGACCCACCACTCATTTTCCTTAGCGGTTGAGCTTGCCGGGCGCGACATGCCCCACGGGTTAATCAGGTATTGATCCTGCGTATTCGTGACAATGTTCGTCACGGTGTAGCTGTTGGTCTGAGCGCTCGCCGCCATGCAAGTCAGCAAGGCGATACCTGGAATGCACACGTTCCTCATGATTTTCTCCTTAGCCCCAGTTTCGGAGTATAGAGCTTTGCCGAGGAGGGAGTCAATGAAAGGCGGCCTCTCACCGCGAATTTTACATTATGGCGGGTGCGCGCCTCCGTCCAACAGGCAGATTCCCTGGCCTTCGATCTCCAGGGCACGGTTGAACTTGGCGGCGCAGATCTCCCAAGCGACGACGGCGGTGAGTTCCACGATCTGGTCTTCGCTGAAATGCCGCCGCACGTCTTCGAACACCTCGCCGGAGATGCGATTGCCGGTGGCCAAGTCCTCGGCGTAGGCCAAGGCGGCCTGTTCGGGCTCGGTAAATGCAGGGTTCCCGGCGTATGCGCCCAGCGCAGCGAGGTGCGCCTGGCTGATGCCATCGGCCCTGCCTACGGCAGAGTTGACCTCCATTCAAAGGCCGCAGCCGATGAGTGTGGCGACTTTCAGGTTAAGCAGGTCGCGAAGGCGGGCGGGCAACAGCGCGTCTTCCTCGAGCCCGTCCCACATCGCGCGGAAGCCCCGGAAGATGGCGGGGCGCCGCGCCAGAACCGCGTGATTGTGGAGCACCGCGCCGTAAAACTGCTCCTGCCGCTCAAAGACGCGGCGCGCCTCGGGACTGGCTTCCTCCCTGGCGACGCCGCTGATTCGAGCCATCTCTTTTAGTTTGCCGTTATGGAACCGAACAGTCCGTCCGCATAGCCGTTGATGCCGGCCGTGAAATACAGCGTCGTGGTGGGACCCGCCAAGCCGCCATTACCAAAATATATCGCCCACAGACCTGGGTTCGCAATCGGCTTGCCGCTGGCATTATCCAGCGTGCCCAGGAATTTCCCGGTGGACGGATTGAACGCGGCGATCTCGCCACTGCCGACATTTCCCACCAGCAAAGTCTTGCTGAACTTGCCGAAGCTGGCGGGCGCCTCGGCGATACCCCATGGCTGATTCATCCATTTCCCGTGCTCCAGACTGAGCAACAGGGTGCCCGCGGGATTGAAAACGTCCACGTAGCCCTCTCCCGCCCCTTGCGACGGAAGGGCGAAGGTCACGTAAATTTTCGTGCCGACGCTCTGGATGCCATAAGGTGTGTAGCCGGCCGGGATGTTGGGATCCACAAACGCTCCTGCACCCAACGTTACGGGAGCGAAGGCGGTGGTGTATGCTTCCACCGTCCCGCTGGAGTTGGCCACGTAGAGCTGCTCGGCAGTGCCGTCCTCCGCCAGTGTGCAGCCTGTGTAGACCGCCCCCTTAGTCGAGTTATTTACCTTGATGGCCGCCTTGGTTCCAGACGTCCACTGGGAGATGGTGCCATCCAGGGTCACAAATACAAACGTCGAACCAAGCGCGACCGTCCCTGTCGGACTACCTGCGCCCGTGCCGCTGGCGGGCGGGATAGCGACCACCAGCGATTGCGCATTTCCGCTGCCGTCATACAGAGTCGAAACACCGGCGCCGTTATCGGAGGCCCACCAGTACGATCCCGTGGTGCGCGAGAGGCCCCATGGGTTCACCAGGTGCGAGTCCGTATGCGTCGCCCCCGTAATATTTGAAACCAGATTGGTCTGGGTGTAACTGTTCGTAGTGGTATCCTGCGCGTTTGCGCCGATCGATGCCAGTAACAAGATGATAAGTTTGCAGAAGTTATTCATAATTTTCTCCGAGTGCCTAGTTCAGGAGTATACGGGTCACATTGAGTAGAGTCAATAAAAACGGCCTAAGTACGCGCGGATTTTACACGTTGTCTCACGATCCAGCGCAACGCCGGACGGAGCGCGGGAAATGTTACAGATTGTGCTGTGGAGATTGGGGCTGTTTACGAAACTGCGCAACATCCTCGGGATTTCGAAACCTGCTGGGAACCCTGGGGGCTTCCACCACGCCCGGTAAGCTCATCCCCCCGGCTCCCGGTATAACCGGTGCGTCATGACCAGCCCAGTATCGATATCAAAGTGATTCCGCCGCCGCGTCGCTTCGATGCGCGGAGCGTCGGCCGGGTAACCGATACTCGTGTCACCCTCCTCACGTTGATCAAGGCTTTCCTGGAGGGCGCGACTCCGGAAGAGATCCACCAGGAGTACCCGTCCGTAGGTCTGGCCGACGTGTACGCTGTCATTGCGTACTATCTCGGCCACCGCGATGAGGTCAACGCGTATCTTGATACCGTGCGCGAGGGGGAAGGCCATGTTATTGAGGAGATCAAGCTTCGGTCTCCGCTGTCCGAAATCCCGCGCCGGCCTCTGGCGCGTTGTAGGGTTCACGGAAACTGGATCAACTAGGTTTCTTGCGGTGCCGCTGCTGATGGCTTGAGCTCTGGCGGCGCCCACCGCGGGCGTGAGTCTTGTCTAGGACACCAGCCGCGAATTCCAAGTACGCACAAAATCACGACCATCCCGAAGCCGACGCCTACCAGCGCCATTTGGAAAGTGGATGCGGGGCATCGAAGCAGTTCAGCCCCTTTCTATCGTACCGCTCGCATTCCGTCGGCTAGTCTGAGGTTGAGAGCCTCGGGAAGTCAATCGATCTCCGGCGCGCCGACCTCTAAAACGCCTAGACGCCCCACAAGTCGCCTTCGCCGGCGCCGACCAACACCGGCTCCGGCTCGGGTTGCTCGGCGGGCGCGAGCTCATATGCCGGCAGCAGCCAATGGCGATAAGCCGCCAGGCGCCCGCGGGTCGCCTCCAGATACAGGAAGCGCAGTTCAGCCGCGATGGGTCCGATGGAGCCTGAGCCCACCGTGCGATGGTCCACGCGCACGACCGGCGCGACTTCCACCGCCGTGCCGGTGAAGAACATCTCATCGGCCAGGTACAACTCGCTGCGGTCCACCGGCCGCTCCACCACTTCGAGATGCAACTCGTTGCGCGCCAGCTCCATCACGCAATTGCGCGTGATGCCTTCCAGAATATTTTCGCTGCCGGGCGGCGTCACCAGCTTGCCGCCGCGCACCAGGAAAATATTGCACGTCGCGCCTTCGGCCACGTGGCCGCCCTCGGTCAGGAAGATGGCTTCGTCGAAACCGTTGCGGCGGGCTTCGTCCCCCGCCAGTGCGCTGTTCACGTACGAGCCGCAGATCTTGGCGCGCCCCGGAATGGCGTTATCCTCGATGCGCCGCCAGGAGACCACGCCCGCATGCAGACCGTGCCTGCTATCCAGGTAATCGCCGAATGGAACCACGATCACCGAGAATGCATCGCGGTTATCCGGATTCACACCGATGCGCTCGGCCGATTTATAAGCCAGCGGCCGCACGTACACGTGCGATTGGAAATGATTGCGCCGGATCAGTTCCGTGGCGATGCCGCACAACTCCGAGGCGTCCGGCGGGATGCCGATGCGCAGAATGCCGGAGTTCGCTTTCCAGCGGCGGAAGTGCTCCATGGGCCGCACCAGGAAGAGCTGCTCCTGGCGCTCGTCCCAATAACCGCGAATGCCGTCGAACACGCCGGTGCCGTAATGCAGCGCGTGTGTGAGAATGCTGATCTTCGCGTCGCGCAGCGGCACGTATTGATTGTCGAAATAAACGATGACGTCCGAATGATCTTCAGTTTTCATGGGAGACTTCCTTTCTGGCTTCCTGGCGTCCGCGCGCCAGGGCTGCCAGGTCGATTTCCATCCAACGCGGGCTCTTCACCAGCTTGCGCAGGGCTGCGGTGGCTTGTTCCTCGGAAAGCATTCCGGTGGCTTCCAGCAGCGCGCCCAGCATCACGATATTACCGGCCTTAGCGGCGCCCAACTCGTCGGCCAGACGGGTGAACGGCAGCGCCATCGTGCGGACATCCTTGCGCACGCAGTCCTCCGGCAAAACCGTGCCGTTATACAACACCCATCCACCCGGCTGCACCGTACCGATGAACTTGCGCAGGGAAGGCTCGTTGAGCGCCAGCAGCACATTGGGGACGGACACCAGCGGCGAATCGATGGGCTTGCTGGCGAGCCGCACATGGCAGTTCGAAGTGCCCGAACGCATCTCCGGCCCGTAGGAGGGCAGCCAGGAAACCTCCAGTCCAGCGGCCAGTCCAGCCTCGGCCAGAATCTCGCCGAGCAGCAGGACGCCCTGTCCGCCGAAGCCGGCTATCTTTAGGCGGGCATCGGTTGCTTCGCGACCGTTGCTCGCCGTGGCTGGTGGTTGGTGGCTGGTGGCTGGTGTTTTGTTTGGTTCTTCGGTTAAGCCTAGGATTTGCGGGATGTCGGCCAACGGCGGCGGCTCGGGTCTGGTCGGCCTGGCTGTCGCTTCTTTTGCGCGATCGCGGAACACTCCCAGCGGAAAGGTTTTGGTCATTTCTTCCAGTACGCGGCGTTGCGCGTCCACCGGGTCCATCTTCCAGATTGTGGGGCACGGCGATAGCACTTCCACCAGCGAGAAGCCCAGCCCGCGCACCTGATTCTCGATGGCGCGCCGCACCGCGCGGCCCGTGTTCATGATCTGCTTGTTGTTGCCCAGCGCCACGCGCTCGATGTAGACAGGCGCTTCGAGCGAAGCCAGCAACTCGCTCACGTGCATCGGAAAGCCTTCGTTCCATGCGTTGCGGCCGAAAGGCGTGGTCGTGCTTTTTTGCCCGAGCATGGTGGTCGGCGCCATCTGCCCGCCAGTCATGCCATAAATAGCGTTGTTGATGAAGACCACCGTGATGGGCTCGCCGCGATTGGCGGCGTGCACGATCTCGGCGCAGCCGATGGCGGCCAGGTCGCCGTCGCCCTGATAGCTCAGCACCACGCTTTCCGGGCGGCTGCGCTTCACCGCGGTGGCTACCGCCGGCGCGCGTCCGTGCGCCACTTGAATGTTGCCGACATCGAAATAGTAATAAGCGAAAACCGAGCATCCCACCGGGCTGATCAGGATGGTCCGGTCCTGTATGCCCAATTCGTCGATGGCGCGCGCGATCAGCTTGTGCACCACTCCGTGCCCGCAGCCGGGACAGTAATGCGTCTGATGTTGCAGCTCCGCTTTGCGCTCGTAGATTGGGTAGAAGGACTTCGCCTTTTCGTGCGTAACGGTGTAGCTAGACATACAGAAGCTCCTCGTGGCTGGTGGCTAGTGGCTGGTGGCTGGTGGTTTGGTCTATATATTCCAGCACTTCTTCCGCGGTGGGCACGTTGCCTCCGACGCGGCTGTAGAACTCCACCGGGCAGCGGCCTTCGAGCGCCAGGCGCACATCTTCGACCAACTGCCCCGTGCTGAGCTCGACCACTACAAATTGGCGGGCTGTGCGGCTCAACTCGCGCAGGCGCTCGGCGGGGAACGGATAAAGCGTAATCGGCCGCAAGAGTCCTAACGCCAGACCGCGCGCGCGACCCTGCTCCACCACCTGCTTCAGCACGCGCGAAACAATGCCGTAACCCACCAGCACGATTTCCGCATCGTCCGTACGCCAGTCCTCAAACTGCACGGCTTCCCTCTCCATGCGCTTGTATTTGGCTTCCAGCTTGCGCACGTGCGCTTCCAGTTTGTCCGGCTCCAGGTAGATCGAGGTTACGAAATTGTGGCGGCTGGCCGCATCGCCCGCGACCGCCCATTCCGGCCGGGGCGGCGGCGCGATTGCCGGGGGAAACTCGACCGGCTCCATCATTTGCCCGATGTAACCGTCCGCCAACACCACCACCGGATTCCGATAACGCTCGGCCTGGTCGAATGCCTGATAGGTCAGATCCGCCATCTCCTGGACCGAATTGGGGGCCAGCACGAGGGTGCGATAGCAGCCGTGCCCGCCGCCCTTGACCACCTGGTGATAATCGCCCTGCTCCGGTGCGATGTTGCCCAGACCCGGGCCGCCGCGCATAATATCCGCGATGACGCAAGGAAGTTCGGACCCGGCAATGTAGCTGATGCCCTCCTGCATGAGGCTCATGCCCGGACCGCTGGAACCCGACATGGCGCGCTGGCCGGTGGCCGCGGCCCCATACAGCATGTTGACGGCGGCCACTTCGCTCTCCGCCTGCAGGAACACGCCGCCAGCCTGTGGCATGTACAACGCGGCCGCTTCGGCAATCTCGCTCGCCGGCGTGATGGGATAGCCGTAAAAGGCGCGGCAGCCGGCCAGGATGGCGCCCTTCACGATGGCTTCGTTGCCCTTGGTGATTTCTTTCAGCATCGTCTCGCCCTCCTCACGCCGCGGCGCGCAACACCATGATGGCGCCCGGCTCCGGACATACGAAGAAACAGATGCCGCAGCCGGTGCAGCCGGCGCCCACGTACGTCGCCGGATGATAGCCGTAGCGGTTCAGGTCGTCCGCCAGCAGCAGGACCTTGGGCGGACAGGCTTCCACGCACAGCCCGCAACCTTTGCACTCCTCTGAGTTCAGCTCGACCATGCCGCGGTCAGGCTTGCCAGTCTTTGTCATGCCACCTCCAAGGCAGGCTGAAGGCCTGCCCCACCATGCACATAATGAGCGCGCGCCGCGAAATCGTACAGCTCGTTGCGAAACTTCGGATCGGCAACGGCGATCAGCGCTTCGGCGCGCTGACGCAGGTTCTTGCCCCACAAATAAGCGACACCGTGTTCGGTGACCACGTAGTGCACATCCGCGCGGCTGGTGACCACCCCGGCGCCCGGATCGAGCACCGGCACGATGCGCGAAACTGTACCATTCTTGGCAGTGGACGGCAGCGCGATAATCGGCTTGCCGCCCTTGGAGCGCGCCGCGCCACGGATGAAATCCAGTTGCCCGCCGAAACCGCTATAGGGCACAGTCCCGATCGAATCGGCGCACACCTGGCCGGTGAGATCCACTTGGATCGCCGAATTAATCGCGACCATATTGTCGTTCTGCGCAATCACGTAAGGATCGTTGGTGTATTGCGTGGGATGAAATTCGAACGCCGGGTTGTTGTCGATGAACTCGATGATCCGGCGCGTCCCAAGCGCGAACCCCGCCACCACTTTCCCGCGATGCAGCGTTTTGCGCTCGCCGTTGATTACGCCTGCTTCGATCAGCGGCACTACGCCATCCGGGCACATCTCGCTGTGTATGCCCAGGTCCCGCCGGTCGTGGAGCGATTCCAGAATGGCGTTGGGAATCCCGCCGATGCCAAGCTGCAAGGTGGCGCCGTCCGGGATCAGGCCCGCCACCCGGCGCGCAATTTCGCGCTGTAGAACGTCTGTTGGCGCGGCCGGAAACTCCAGCAGCGGGTGCGAAGTTTCCACGAGCGCCGAAACCTTGCTCACGTGCAGGAACGTGTCTCCCAGCGTGCGCGGCATTTCCGTGTTGACTTCGGCGATCACATAGCGCGCGCAGCGCGCCGCCGACAGCGTGCAATCGATGCTGGTGCCCAGGCTCAGGTAGCCGTGTTCATCGGGCGGGGTGGTCTGGATGAAGGCCACATCCAGCGGCATCTCGCCGGACCAGAACAGCTTCTCGATCTCGCTCAGGTTGATGGGGGTGTAATCCGCGCGTCCGGCGGCCACCGCCTCGCGCACGTTGCCTCCGAGGAAAAGCCCGCTGTGGCGGAAGGTCCCCTCGTATTCCGGCCGCGTGTAGTCGGCGCTGCCTAGAGTGAGCATGTGCACGATCTCGACGTCATGCAACTCGGGCGCGCGCCGCAGCAGCGCGTCGATCAGCAGTTGCGGAGTCCCGCAGCCCTCTTGCACCCAGATGCGATGCCCGGATCGGACCACCTCGACAGCCCGCTCGGCCGTCGTAACCTTCTGCTGGAACTGGTTGGACCACTTCATACCGATATGCCCCACCTTCAGGTGGGTCTATTTGGATTATACTCCGGATCAAAAGATCTGTAAATGCTAAATGCTGGGCGGTTGACCGCCCGCGAGCTGAGCGCCGGATGAGGCTGGGCCAGCGTAGTATACTGGGCATCCAACCCATATGCCAGAACCCTTCGACATGCGTCTGATCCAGCGCGGCGCCCGCTTGCGGCGATCACCGTTTTTCGAAGCCACGCAGCGTTACGGCTGCCGCGCCTACACCGTTTACAACCACATGTTCCTGCCAAGCTACTACGACGACCCGGTCAACGAATACTGGCACCTGTTGAACGAGGTGACGCTGTGGGACGTATCCGTCGAGCGGCAGACGGAAATCACCGGTCCGGATGCGTTCCGTTTCACCAGCCTGCTGACGCCGCGCGATCTCAGCAAGTGCCAGGTGGGGCAAGGCAAATACGTCCTGATCACGAACGAAGATGGAGGCATCGTCAACGATCCGGTGCTGCTGCGCCTGGGAGAGCGGCATTTCTGGCTGGCGGGCGCGGACAGCGACCTGGTGCTATTTGCCAAGGGCCTGGCCGTGAATTCGGGCCTGCGGGTGAAGGTCGGCGAGCCGGATGTGTCTCCGGTGCAAATCCAGGGACCCAAGTCGAAGCAGGTGGTGCAGGCGCTGTTCGGCGACCGCGTTCTGGAACTGCGCTACTACTATTTTCTCGAAACTGATCTGGACGGCATTCCGGTGGTGGTTACGCGCACGGGATGGACTAGTGAGGTGGGCTACGAGGTGTATCTGCGCGACGGTAGCCGCGGCGTGGAACTGTGGGAGCGCATCATGGAGGCGGGCCGCCCGTACAATATACGGCCTACCGGACCGAGCGATATTCGCCGGATCGAAGGCGGCATTCTGAACTACGGCGTGGACATGCGGCTGGAGAACAATCCCTATGAGGTCGGACTGGACCGCCTGGTGGATCTCGACAAGGAAGCCGATTTCCTGGGTCGAGAGGCGCTGAAGCGGGTGCGCGCGGAGGGTGTGCGGCAGCGCCTGGCGGGCGTCGAAATTGAGGGCGCACCGATCGAGTTCAACATGACTCGCTGGCCGGTGCGCAAGGACTCCGCGGCGGTGGGTGCGGTGACCTCGGCGATCTATTCGCCGCGCCTGGAAAAAAACATCGGCTACGCGATGCTGCCGGTGCAGCACGCGGCCCTGGGCACGCAACTGACCGTTGAGACGCCGCGGGGCGATGCGCGGGCGGTGGTCGCGCCGATGCCGTTTGTGGACCCGGCGAAGAAGATTCCAAAATCGTAGGGCTGGACCCGCCGCGCTGGCCCCGCCCCCAGAGCCAGACGCTATCGAGTCCGCCGCCGCGCGCTGAGTGCTAAAATACGATTACCGTTTGGGAGGTCGTCTAACGGTAAGACTGCAGACTCTGGATCTGCGTATCGGGGTTCGAATCCCTGCCTCCCAGCCACATATCAAAATTGCTGCCATCAGCAGCTAACTGCTCATTGTTTGTGTGACTTGCACGGTTCGAAAGTCGTAATTGCGAAAAGGGCTCTCGGAACGACATCCGCAACTCCCCGCCCTTCCAGTTCGCGGTTTCCAGCACTAGCCGAAGGAGCTTTCGCTGCTCCTTTCCGGGTTGTTCCAAGAAGAGCTCAGCGGCTTTGCTCGTGAGCGCCATCAGATCCACGGCTTGGGCGGCAGGCGGCAGAGTGATCACCTGCCTCTCGGCGACTCGGCGTCGGACTCGCTCTTGCTGCTGACGGACCTCGGCGGCTTTCTGATCGTACGTGCTGGCTTCGATGCGCTGCCAGACGAGAGCGCGTTCCGCGGCGGTTCGGGCAAGCTGCCGGTGCGCTACGTGTCGGCAGTCGCTTCGGCGATGACTGGATCGACCATGGGCGCGCACGCCAACGAGAACTGCCCGCCCGCACGCGCTCGTTCCCAAAGGCTATGCTCAAGCTCGGGCCGATGTTGCTCTATTCGGGAAGTGTGGCTTCGATGCGTCTGGGGTCGATCCGCCAAACGTTCTGGGCTTTAAGATTTGACAGCCACACTGAGCCCAGGCCGACCCGAATGGAGTCTCCGCCGTCGCCCGCGAACTGCTGCGCGACACGGTTTGTGGCAGGATCGATACGGGAAATGGGGAAATCGAAGGAGGTAACCCATACGGAGCCTTCGCCTACCGCGATTTCGCCGCCGGGGCCGGGCACGCCCACTTCAATCGTGGCGGCCAGCTTGTTGGTTTTCGGATCGATCCGGGAGACGCTGCCATCACCCTGGTTCAACACCCAGACCGCGCCTTCGCCGACCGCCAGAAACCGGGGCGACTTGCCTACCGTGATGCTTTCGGCGATGAGGTTGGTCTGCGGATCCACTCGCGTGACCAGGTTATGATCGGTGCTGGCCACCCAGACGGCGCCTTCTCCGAAAGCCGCCGTAAACGAACCGCCCGGAACCCGGATTTCGGCGACCACTTTGTTGGTGTCGGGATCCAGACGAGCGAGGGTACTTAAAGCATCGGTCAGCAACCAGATGCTACCCGCGCCGGCGGCAGCACCGCCTTCCGAATCCGCAACGCCAACAGGGATGGTGGCGGTCAGCTTGCCTGATTTCAGATCGATTCGAGACAAAGTTCGATCGCCGCAACTCGGGACCCACAGGCTGCCGAATCCAACAGCCAAGCCAGAACAGGGTTGCTTGCCGGTTGGGATAGTTGCGGCCACCTGGTTTGTTTTGGCGTCTAGCCGCGTAACGCTGTCTTTAGGGTAATTGGAAATCCAGACCGATTCGTCTACGGCGATCCAGTCGGGAGCTCCGGGAACGGGAAAGATGGCATCCGGCTTGAGGTGGGTGATGGGGATGCGGACGCCCGCGGTGGTAACGCCGGGCTTTGGCGGCTGTTTCGCATTCTGGCAAAGGGAGGCGGTGGCGATGAGCAACAGGATTAGCTGTTTCACTGGTCTCGGATGATGATAGCGCGTCCCATGCCAGCTTTCCACGCCGGCCCTCATTGCGGCGATGAAATCGTTTAGAATACAAAGGAACTGGAGGGGTTGTGCCCACGTCTGGCAGGTTCCTGGCTGCGCTCTTGGTGGCATTTTGTCTGCCGCTCGACGCCGCGGATGAATTCTTCGAAACGAAAATTCGACCGATTCTGGCGAACAACTGCTATTCGTGCCATGCCAGTTCACAGTTGGCCGGACTGCGGGTGGATTCGCGCGAAGCTCTGCTGAAGGGTGGCAAATCGGGCCCCGCGATCACTCCAGGTGATCCCGACAACAGTCTTCTGATCACGGCTGTCCGGCAAACGAGCGACAAGTTGAAAATGCCGATGGGCGGCAAGCTGAAGAAGGAGGAAGTGGAGGCCCTCACGGAGTGGGTGCGCGGCGGTGCGGTGTGGCCCGAGACTCCCAATGGCGCGATCGTAGCTCCCGCATCGGGCGAGTACGTCATTACTAAGGAACAGCGGGCGTTCTGGTCGTTTGCACCTTTGCGCAAGGTATCCGTTCCGGTGGTTGCCGACGCGGGCCGGGCGCAGACGGATATCGACCGCTTCATTCTCGCCGCGTTGGAGAAGCAAGACTTGAAACCGGCGCCGCCCGCCGGCCGGCGTACGTTATTGCGGCGCGCCAGCCTGGATCTGACCGGTTTGCCGCCCACGCCAGAAGAGGTCGCGAATTTCGAGAAAGACCAGTCTTCCGATGCCTTCGCGAAAGTTGTGGACCGGCTGCTGGCGTCCCCGCGGTACGGCGAGCGATGGGGCCGCGTGTGGCTGGATGTGGCGCGCTACGGCGAGGACGATTACCGGAGCCTCGACCCGCAGCACCGTGGGTACAATCCATACCCCAACGCGTATCTCTACCGCGACTGGGTCATCCAGGCATTCAACGACGACCTGCCCTACGATCAGTTCGTGCGCGCTCAATTGGCGGGCGATCTCATGGACGAAAGAGTGCGCGCGAAGATGTTGCCCGCACTGGGCTTTCTTGGTCTGGGGCCCTGGTTCTACGACAACGGCGCGGTGGAGATCACCAAAGCGGACGAGCGCAACGATCGCGTAGACGCAGTGACGCGCGGCTTTCTTGGCTTGACGGTTGCTTGTGCCCGCTGTCACGACCACAAGTACGATCGCATTCCGACCAAGGACTATTACGGGCTGGCGGGGGTGTTTGTGAATGCCGTCTACCACGAATATCCGATGGTCCCAAAGGCGGTAGCGGAGGATTACAAGAAACAGGAAAAGCAACTCGAGAACAAGCACAAGCTACTGCAGGATTTCCTCGATACCGAACGGAAGCAACTCTCCGAGAGCCTCGTGTTCCAGGCATCCAAGTATATGGTGGCGGCCTGGAAGGTGGCTGGCGAGCCAAAAGAGAACATGTATGTCGCCGCCGAGGAAGCCAAGCTGGACTACGAACTTCTGGAGCGCTGGGTGAAGTTTCTGGCCAAGCCGCCGAAGTTCTATCCTTTCCTGACCGAATGGCAAAAGATGATCCAGCGGGGCGGTACGGAGGCGGAAGCCAAGACGCTGGCCGTGAATTTTCAAACGTTGCTGGCGGATGTGATGTTCGCCGCCAAAGACATCAAAGACGAGAATGAGATCATCGAGGCGAAGTCGCTGCCGACCACCAAACCCCGCAAGAAAGCCAATTTGCCGAACGAGTTTGTCACCAATGACGACTTCTGCCCGGGATGCGGGCTGGAACTGAAATCGCTTCCCATCGAGCAGATGAATCTCTGGACGGATGTATTCTCGCGAGATTTGCAGGAAGGCTTTGATCCCGCCCAGGCCTTCGACAAAAACCTCGCGCCGGGCCTGCTTGTATTTCGGGACTGGTCGCTGGAGCGGCGTCTCAGCGCTGAACGGCTGGAATACGTGCGTGCCCTGAAAGACGACATCGAAGCCATGGAAAAGTCGATGCCTCCGCACTTCCCCTATGTGCACGGCGTGATTGACGCGGAGAAGCCGGTCAACCTGAAGGTACACGTGCGCGGAAGCCCATTCAATCTGGGAGATGAGATCCCTCGGCATTTCCTTTCCGTGCTTTGTGACGGGACCCCGCCGGCATTCGATAAAGGCAGCGGCAGGCTGCAACTCGCCGACCTGATAGTGAAACAGCCGCTGGCGATGCGCGTGTTCGTGAACCGGGTGTGGAAGGGGCACTTCGCCACGGGGCTGGTGGATACGCCCAGTAACTTCGGAATCATGGGCGAGCGGCCATCCAATCCCGATCTGCTGGATTATCTGGCGCAGCGCTTCGTCGACAACGGAATGTCCGTCAAGAAGCTGCACCGGGAAATGATGTTGAGCGCCGTGTACCAGATGAGCGATGCCGATCAGCCGGCTGCCCTCGAGAAAGATCCCGCGAACCGGCTGTACTGGCGCGCCAACCGGCATCGGTTGGATGCGGAGCAGATTCGGGACTCCATGTTGTTCGTATCCGGCGCGCTGGACACCAAAATGGGCGGGCCTTCTGCGGAGTTGTCGCCGGGATACAACCGGCGCACGGTTTATGGGAAGGTGAGCCGCTACAGATTGGACCAGTATCTGCAGTTGTTCGATTTTCCGAGTCCCAGTTTCAGCGCGGAGAAGCGCCATATCACCACCGTGCCGTTGCAACGGTTGTTCTTCATGAACAGCGACTTCGTCGAGCAGCAGGGAGAGTTGCTGGCGCGGCGGACGGTGAACGAGCCCGATATTGCGTCGCGCATTCAGATGATGTACCGCCGGGTGTTCGGGCGCGCCGCAGGCGAGAACGAGTTGCGCGCCGGAGTGCAGTTCTTGAGGACTGAACCGCTCGCGTCATACGAAGAGCGAAAAAAGGAGAAAGACAAGAAGGACTCGAAGCCGGAGGCCAAACCGGAGCCTGGCAAAGACGCGGCGGCGAAGCCGGAAAGTGTGAAAGCGGACGGTATGATGTCCGGAGTGGTTCCGGGCGCCGCGCCAAAACCCGAAGAGAAGATGCTGCCCGTGACTCCCTGGGGCCGTTACGCCAAAGTTCTGCTCAGTTCGGCCGAGTTCGTCTTTGTCGATTGATTATGCCGTTGCACAAAGCTCCACAACCTCTGACCCGGCGCGACGCCTTGTGCCGCATGGGCAATGGATTCGGCATGCTGGCCTTCGCGGGGATGGTCGGCGGGTCGCTGGCCCAGGCGGCCTCGGATCACCGGAGCCTGGATCATCCCGCGCGGGCGAAACACGTGATCTTCCTGTACATGAACGGCGGATTGTCGCAAGTGGACAGTTTCGATCCCAAACCCATGCTGGATAAGTATCACGGGCAGCCGTTGCCGGGCGGCTCGGTTGCAACAGAGCGCAAAACGGGAACGCTGATGCGGTCGCCGTTTCAGTTCAAGAAGTACGGGCAGTGCGGCATGGAGGTGAGCGAGTTGTTTCCGCACGTAGGCGAGTGCGCGGACGACATTTGCTTCATCCGCTCGGTGTACACCGATATTCCGAACCATGAGCCCGCTATGCTGATGATGAACACGGGATTCAGCCAGGTGGGGCGGCCCTCGCTGGGTTCGTGGCTCACGTACGGGCTGGGAACGGAGAACGAGAACCTGCCCGGATTCGTGGTGCTGTGCCCGGATGTGCCGACCACCGTAGGGCCGCCCCTCTGGAACAACGCGTTCCTGCCGGCCATCCACCAGGGCACTTATATCTCCGACAAAGTCGAGAAGCAGACCGAGATCGTGGGAAAGCAGTTCGACCCGCAGAAGTTGATTCCGTACATTCACAACGAAAACTTCACCTTCAACGAGCAGCGCCGCGAAATGGATTTGATGGAGCAACTCGACCGAATGCGCAGCGAGGGCGAGCAGGTGAAGGATCCGCAACTGGAGGCCGCTATCCAGTCGATGGAGATCGCCTACCGTATGCAGACCGAGGCTCCCTCGGTATTCGATATTCGCAAGGAGTCCGAAGCGACCCTGAAGCTATACGGGCCGGGCAGCACAGCGCGCGGATGTCTGATGGCGGTTCGGCTGGTGCAGAAGAATGTGAGGATGGTGCAGGTGTATTACGGCAAGGGAGATCCCTGGGACGCGCATACCGATATTCAGGCGCACCGCAAGAATGCCATGGATTCGGACCAGCCGTTCGCGGCAGTAATCAAGGACCTGAAGTCGCGTGGGCTGTTGCAGGATACGTTGGTGGTGTGCGGGTCGGAGTTCGGACGGACGCCGGTGCACGAGATTGGCGGTGGGGGCGGCGCCTTGCAGAATGGCCGCGATCACAATCCGTTCGGATTTACGATGTGGCTGGCAGGGGGCGGCGTTAAAGGCGGCACGACCTACGGGGCCACGGACGATTTCGGGTTCAAGGCTGTGGAAAAACCAGTGCACGTGCACGACCTGCACGCAACGATTCTCCATCTGATGGGGATCGATCACACGAAGCTGACGTATCGATATAGCGGGCGGGATTTCCGGTTAACGGATGTGTCGGGAACAGTGATAAAAGAGATTATTGCTTAGGGAGGGCTCACGGGGTTGGGCATGATTGCCCACGTTGGCGCTCTCTGTCAAGCTGCCGGTGGGCTGCGTGTCGGCGCGCTTCACGATGGGTGGATCGACCAAGGCCGAGCCACGGCAGCCACAACTGCCCGCCGCGCACGCGCTCGACCCACGCCGGGCGGAAACTCCGCGAGCGCTTCGCTGGCACGCCCGCGGGGCGGCGGGCTGCTGCGTAAGCGTTCCTGCGCAGCCAGACGGGGGCGCGTTCGGCGGCGGTTCGGGCAAGCCGCCGGTTGCGCTCCGCGTCGGCAGTCGCCTACGCGAATGGGCACACGGTCGATTTCCCGCAAGCGACGACGGCAAGCGTGTTTTACCAACGTCGGATGGCCTTCACGACCACCCCTGTTTCGCCGGTCGCGGGCCTACGGGCACAGTGAATCGGCAGCCAGAACTCGCCGCCGAGCCCGCGCTAGATCCACGCCGCGCGGAAATCCCGCGAGCGCTTCGGGCGGCACGCCCCGCGAGGCGGTGGGCTGTTGGCGGAGGGCGTACATGCGAAGCTAGAACGAGGGCGCATTCCTCGGCGGTTCGGGCAAGCTGCGGCTGCACTCCGTGTGGGCAGGCGCCGAGGCGACGGCTGGATCGATCAAGGCGAGCTAGAGCAGCCATAACCGCGCCGCCCGCGCTCGATGCCGATGCCGTTTCGAAAGATAATAGAACTACAGGATGCGTAAATCCAGAATGTTGCCCGCGCATTCGACACTCGCGGCGCAGAAAGGAGGCCCCATGTCGGATGAGAGGCTCTTTGCCATAGCCAGAATCATCGCCACGACTTGGATTCTCGCGTACGCGGCTGGAGCGCGGGCTCAGGCGTTGCCGGATTGGAACGGTTCCGTGCGGGATGCCTCGGGCGGGGTTGCCCCAATAGCCGAGTTGGTGCTCGAAGGGAACGGCATCAGTTACTCGGCGGAGACGACGGAGAGCGGGAACTTTCATTTCGCAGCGCCGGCGCGAGGATCGTACAACCTGACGGTGAACTTCGGAGGCCGGTTGTTCCGTATGGCGGCTCCGGTCGCGATTCCGATCGAGGGTAGTTCGAGAGTCACACTGTTGGCCGATGGCTCGATTGCGATCGAGCAGGAAAGCCACACGCAGGCAAGCGGCGGCGAGACCCTCAACAGCAAATCGGTGACCTCGATTCCGCTCAACAAGCGGGACTTCAGCCAGTTGCTTCTGCTCGCCGCCGGCACGATGACGGACACAAACGGGACCACGAACTTCACGCAACAGTTCGCGGTGAACGGGCAGCGCGGCGTGGAAGCGGTCTTCGCCATGGACGGCGCCGATTCGAGCGAGCCGGAAATGGGCGGCGCGACATTTTCCAACTTCAACGTGGACGGGGTGCAGGAGATCCAGTCGTCGTCGGGCTGGATGCCGGCTGAGATTGGACGCGGGGCAGCCGGGTTCACGGACATCATCACCCGCTCGGGCACGAACGAATTGCACGGTTCGGTTTTTGAGTTTTTGCGCAACTCGGCGTTGGATGCGCGGAACTTCTTCGACCGCAGCACGCCGGAAAATCCGGAACGCATCCCGCCGTTCCGGCGGAACGAGTTCGGGTTCACGCTGGGTGGCCCGCTGGTGCTGCCCGGATACGATGGGCGCAACAAGACGGCATTTTTCCTGGAGTATCAAGGCTTCCGGCAGGTGCTGGGCACAACCCAGGTGCTGGCGGTTCCGACGGTAGAGGAGCGCCAGGGAATCGACACGACAGCGTTTCCGCGGGATACGCTTTATGTGCCAGTCAACCCTATCGTGGCGAAGATTCTGAGCCGGTATCCGTTGCCCAACGATCCGACCGGGGCGTTCGGCGCGCGCACATATGCGACTTCATCGCCGGTTACGACCGACGCGGATCAGTTCTCGGGCCGTCTGGACCACGAACTGTCCTCTAAAGACAAGCTGTTTGCACGCTTTACCTGGGACAACCTGTTGGGGCCGACGACCAACCCGGACCAGACCGCCATCGATCCAGCCTTTGGAGTGACCTATGTGGATCACCAGCGAAACGGGGTGGTGACATGGTCGCACGCTTCGTCTCCCAACTTCTCGTGGGCGTCGTCGCTGAGCGTAACGCGCACAACGCCGAGCTTCCCGACACCTGACCGTACGGATCCTTCGGCGGTGTTCTCGGACGGGTTGTATGAAGGGTTCAACGTGGCGGGCGGATCGGTCACCGCCTTGATGGGCAATCTGTTCATGGGGCAGCAGAACTTCGCGTGGACGCGCGGGCAGCACTCGGTCAAGTTCGGCGGCGAGTTTCGGGCGAACCGCGACACGGGGTATTTCGGGATTGCGCCCAACGGGCAATACGTATTCGGGGGCGGGGCGGCTTTCGCGACGAGCGCCATTCGATCGGCGAGCGGAGATCACGACATCGCACCGGGACAGCAGTTGCCGGACACGCTGAGCGCGTTCCTTATGGGCAGCGCATTCTCGTACACAGTGGCCGTAGCTCCTCCGCAGTTTCCGCAGGGCAGCCAGATCGGCGTCGCGGCCATTTCGCGCTACGACATGAACCTCTACGCGCAAGACACGTGGAAGATTTCGCCGCGGCTGGTGCTCGATTACGGCTTGCGGTTCGAGTTGTACTCGCCGATCACGGAGCGCGCCCGGCGGACAGCGGGAATGGAGTTCGTCAACGGACCGTCCGGGCCGGAACAACTCTATTTGATTAACCCGGAGCCCCCCTATCACTGGCTCGGAAACAACTGGGGGCCGCGCCTGCGCGTGAGTTGGGAAGCATCGAAAGATCTTTGGTTCCGGGCGGGCGGGGCGCTTACCACCATTCCGCCCAATATCTGGCAGGACAACATGCTCACGGGTGCGGCGCCATATGTCGATTACCCGCGCATCACCGCGGCTCCCGGCGCGCCGCTGCCGATCGGAACGGTAATCACTCCCGCGGATCTCCCCGGTGTGTTTACGCCCCAGGGAGCCAACATCCTGGCGTCCGGCAACTCGAAAGACGTGCCCGCCAACACGGTTTGGGACGTGACCCGTTTCGACCAGGCACTCGCCGAACTCTCGCCGAGTCACCTGATTAGTCCGTTGAATGCGAGCGCGATCTCCGGGGACTTCCGGAACGCGTACCTTGGGACGTGGTCGCTGAGTGTGGAGCGGTCATTGAATGGGTTCAGCCTTACCACGGGATATATCGGCACCGCGGGGATGGACCTGCCTGCAGTCAACTTCCCGAACGCCTTTCCGGGCGCGACCGCTGCTTTTGCGCCCTATACCCAGTTCAACTCAGCGGGACAGATCACGGGCGGCTTCGGCACGGACATGCTCATGACCAATCGCTCGCACTCCACCTATCATGCGCTGCAGACTTCGGCGGCGGGCTCGGTCGCGAACGGCGGTCCGCAGATTCAGGCGAACTTCACCTGGTCGAAGTCGCTCGATGACACTAGCAGCACGGTCGGCCCTGGAGTGGGGAGCACGTCTGGAGCGCAGTCGCCCGCGTGGCCGCAGAATCCTTTCGATCCGGCGGCGGATAAAGGGCCCTCAAACTTCGATGTGAAATTCGTGTTCACCGCCACGGTGGTACAGGATCTGCGCGCGGAGCGGGCGCCGGGGCTCAGACGACTCGGGCCGAAACTGACGGGTGGCTGGCAACTGCTCAGTATCTCGACCCTGATGAGCGGATTGCCGTTCACGGTGTATTCGGGGCTGCAGCAGACCGGAGCGGGCTCTATCGGCTCAGACCGTCCGGATCAGATCGGCACGCCGGTGCTGTCCACCAGCCGCACCGTCCGGGAAGACTACTTCGGTTTGGGCCCGGCCAACGCTTCTTATTTCTTGATCCCTGTGAACGTGCCGGGAGGAACGGGCCCCAACGACGGCGTGTTCGGCATCCTGGGCCGCAACACGTTCCGCGGACCCGCATTACACAACTTCGATTTTGCGCTGATCAAGGATACGCCCTTCGAGTTGGGCCGCTCCGGAAAATCCGTAAACTTGCAGTTCCGGGCTGAGCTGTTCAACCTGTTCAACATCGTCAACTTCGGATTGCCGTCCAATATCATCACGGGATCGGGTTTTGGAATCATCAGCCGGACTGCGAGCAACTCGCGGCAGGTGCAGTTATCACTGAAGGCGATGTTCTGAGATACATTGCTTCACTTAGTGTCACTCCTACGCTACTGGTCGTTTCGAAACGGCGTTTTTCGCGTTTTGCGACGAAAAACAGCGCCCCCACACTGACGGAAACAGCGGCAGCTCACCACGTCGCCGCAATCCGAAATCCTTCGGCGGGACGACACCGTGTCGGCAGTCTCGGTGATGGCGGGAGCGACGAAGAGCGAGCTATGGCAGCCAAAACTGGCCGCGACGCCCGCGCTCGATCCACGCCGGCGGAAATTCAGCGAGCATGCGCAGCCAGACGAGGACGCGTTCACCCGCAAGTCGGGCGCTGCCGGTGCGCTTCATGTCCGGCAGGTCGCTTCGGCGATGGCTGGATGAGCCAAGGGCGCGCAACGCCAGCCAAAACTCGCCACGCCGCAAGCGCTCAATCTCCGCCAGCGGAAACTCCTTGAGCGCTTTAGTCTGGCACGCCCGCGAGGCGGCGCGGAAAGTTGCGGGCGATGAGGAGACTGGCGGTCCCCCCAACTACGGGGGACAATGATCATGGTGGCTAAGACGGTTGATTCCTACCGCTTCCTGGATGGTATCGAGAGAAGGGTGATGGAACACTGGGCGGGCCTGTCCGGGGAAACACCGATTCCATGGACCCCTCTCGCCAAGCCGCTTTCAAAATGCACGGTGTCCTTGGTGAGTTCCGCGGCGATCGCCTTGAAAGCCGATCACCTGTTTGACCCGGAAATCGAACGGCGGGATCCTTGGTTCGCCGACCCCTCGTATCGCGTACTGCCGCGGACGGTACGGACCGGTGACATTCAGGTGTGCCACCTTCATATCAACCCGGGCTTTGCTGATCAGGATTTGAATTCGGTACTGCCGGCTGACCGACTGGATGAACTCGCAGAACTGGGCGAGATTGGCGCGGCGGCGCCGTCCCACTACTCGTACATGGGTTACACTCTCCGGCCAGAGCGGCTCATGCGCGAAAGCCTGCCCGGAATAGTGCGGCTTCGCCAGGAGCTTGTCGACATAGTGGTGCTGGTGCCGGTGTGACCGGTCTGCTGCTGGTCCGTGGGACTGGTACAACGTGAGATCGAGGCGGCGGGGTTCAGCACCATCTCGCTGTCCATGATGCCGGAACTGACGGCGAGCGCCGGAGCGCCGAGGATCGCCGCGATCGAGCATCCGTTCGGCTTGACGCTGGGGCGGCCCGGCGACGCGGCGGGTCAACTGGCAGTCTTGCGGGCGGCGCTGCGAGCGATGGAAACGATAGCGGAGCCAGGCGGGGTGGTGCACCTGCCGTTCGAGTGGACATCTAAGGAGAAACTCGCGCTCGGCCCGCCGGTGGCGCCGCCGATCACGCAGTACCTGACGCGGCATCCCTGGGCTCTGCCGCGGTTCCTGAATCGGACGCCGCCCCTGAGCGCAGGCTGACCGTTCATCGGGCCTGTGGCAACCCCAGAGATTTGTAACCGCTCGATCCACGCCGACGGAAATCCGGCGAGCGCGTCGGCCGGCGCGCCCGCGAGACCGCGGGCTGCTTGCGTAGGGCGTTCCTGCGGGGGCCGTCCTCTAACACGCACGGCGTCCGGCACGGTCACGAGGGTTTGGCCATACGTCTATGACCTGCCGGCGCTACCATCTTCAGGGAACGGCGTTTCACGGGAGGAACGATTTCATACGGAAAACGAAGGCCCCCGTTCCAATACTTCAGATTCTTGGTGCGGTGCTTCCAGTCAGCTTGCCCGTTTTGAGGTTCAGTGACGAAAAAGCGACTGTAAGCCAAAAGGCTCCAGCCGCCTGAACTCAATGAAAACACAAAGGATAAGTGGTCGGGGCGAGTGGATTCGAACCACCGACCTCCTGGTCCCGAACCACCAGCGCTTGGCAGCACCGCAGCAGCAAGGCCTCCTCGTCGCCCGTGCGGTAGGCGGCCAGAAAGCCTGCTAGAGAAGCAAACGCTTTGATCCTGTTCTTCGCCAGCATTTGCCAAAGCTGGTACACGTCGGCTTGTTCGCCCTCGTGCGCCGCATAGATGTTTAACCCTTCTTCTCGGTAGATTTGAGCGATCGCATTCCGCTCGTCCTTCGATCCTTTCAGCGAGCTGGCGCTGAGCACGCCCGGTATCCAGCCACCCAGTTGCCGAATGGCCCGCGCGTTCTCCGACGGCTCTGCATGCGGGAGTTGGCACTGGTTAGCCCAGTCGACCGACGATTTGGGTTCATTGCCGGACCTTTCGGCACTGGCATCGCCCTCCACACACGCCAAGTTCGAAACGTATCCTGCCGGGGTGCTCAAACGGGATAAACGCATTCGGAACTGGGCTGAGGCCTTTAGACCCGGTAGGTTACCGGGTTCGAAGCCATGGCGATGGCAAGCTCAGTGGCAAGGAAAGTTCGGAAGGTCCGGGGTGGCCAGCCAGTTATCAAAATCGCTGCCGCCCGCATCTAAGTGTCGGTTTTGGTGCGGCTTACGCGGCGAAGATCTCGCGAACCAAGCTGAGACGTGTGCGCCGCCTGGCCCCAGTTTGCCGATGAAGCGCAACGCTCCACAATTCCCTCCATCCGAGAACCGCTCCCTCGCGGTCGCGGCTCTGAAATAAGGCACCGGCGGCGAACAGAGACGGCAGATTTCGGAAGGCGACCTTCGTGCTGGTGCGAGCCCGCGGCGTACGTGATACGCGCGGGAGGGCGCGAAGCTGGCACGCCAGCCGGCGCGGGGGCTATAGACAGCAGGGCACGTCTCGCGGCTAACGCTTTGCCGCTTGCTGTTGCGGACCAGTTTGGAAACGCGAAACCGGCGAAACCTGTGCGCAAGTCCCGCAAAGCCCGTAAACGCGAAGCTGGGGCTGGTATTTGGGACTCGTCGCGGGTGGAGAATTCGATGTGGGCACGTATACCTTCCCGTTCGCAATCGTCGGAATCGTGAACTTGGTCGCAAACCAGTAGTCCGTGCTCATCCACAGTGGCGTGCTGACGTTGGTGGCGTCAAAAGCGTACAGGGCTCCCTGCGCCGGGGTGGAACCGCTCGTCGGCACGATCGCCCATACGATTCCGCCGCTGTTCCCATTCGCGGAAACCGCCAACCCCCCTCCGGGGTAATTCGGCACGGTGATCGTACCTTGGTTGGGGTCCGGTTGGAACTGGTTGGCCGTGTCATTGAAGTCCCACACCCGCAGAACATCGCCGTATCCCCACACATAAAGCATCGAGCCGACACCGGGGCGATTCCACAAAGCCGGACTGTGGATCTCATAGCAACGGGATTGTCCAGGCCCGGTTCCGCAACCCGCCGAGGTCGCCGTGAACTTCTGGACCGCACTCGCGTTATTCGAAGTTAATCCGCCCAGGCTGGCGCAGTTCATTACGTAGACTGTGCCGGTCTTGCCGGCAGCCAAGGCCAGGTTCGGAACCGTGGCGTTGGCACTCGTGAACAGCATCACGCCGCCATCGCCCAGGTCCAGGTCCTCGGCGTTCAACGTGGCATAGGTCGATGCGGTGAAGGAATCCGCAACCACTCCGGAGCTATTCAACCGCAATGCCGACTCGCCCCAATTCCCGGAGCTGGCGCCTCCGAATCCCCCGTTACCCGTTACCACGTATATTCCCGTCGTATCCAATGCCGGCCCACGGCCGGACATCCAGATTCCCCCGCCATGGCCGCATTGATTCGATGGCGGATTAGAGCCGGAGCACGGTGGCCCTTTCTGCGTCAACGATGGGGTACTGTTGAAGATCAGCGTCTGCGTGAACGCACTGGCCGCATACTGGTAACCGAACAGCCAGCCGTGGTAGGGGACGTTGGCTTCCGCTCCGCTCAGGGTGCCGAACGCCAGGTAGATCGTCGAGTTCGTGTCCTCCAACAGGGCGGGCCGCTGCAACTGCTCGACGGGCTTGAACGGTATGCACGGCGGCGGCACCGATCCCCCGTTCCATGAAGTGCAGGGCCAGGTTTGAGAATCACTGCCCGTTCCCGCCACCGCACCCTGCACCACGATATTCGTGACCTCGACTCCGGTCAGGAGATTGAGAGCGTGCAACCGGTACACCAACGCTCCGCTTTCGCCCGTTAGCGTCACCACGAAAAGCGTTCCCGAGTTGAGATCGATTACCGGTGTGCTCAAGATCCCGATTTTCACCGCGGCAGGCACCGGCACCGTGGCCGTAGGGCCCAGCGAAGCGTGCCACAACGCGGGCTGGGCTGTGTCCGCATCGAAGGCGAATATCGAGTTGTTTAATGTGGCGACAAATACCACGTTGTGCGTGGCCCCGTTGATGGTCAGTCCGGGAACGTAAAGTGGCTGGGCGAAAATATTGCCGTCCACGGCTTGAGTGAACAGTAACCCAAACGTGCCCGCCGAGACGTTGGAAGGCGCCAGCGTAGTCTCGTTAAGATTGGCGCCGGTACGGGAGTTATTATACTGCCCTGTCAGCACTGCGACGGAACTCTGGGCACGCGCCGCGAAAGGCAAAATCAACGATAGAAAAAATACAGCGCCACAGCAGGCACAACTCGCACGGCGTCGCGTCATCCCGAGCCTTCCCCCGATTGCCGGCATAAGCCGGAAGAAATACAAATCTCACCCGGGTTGTCCGCTTGGCCCGAGATTTCCAACCATTGTACACGCGATTGCCTTTCCATTGCCATTTTTTCTTGCAGACACTAACAAGGACCTAGTACTAAAATTGCTATCTCACTTAGTACTCCAGATTCATAACCGTATACATCGAGCAGTTCCATTTGGATGAGATCCATGCTAGAGGGATTAGGTGGGCCACCCCAAACGGTCGACCCGATTGACTGGGAACCTAAGTCCCTGCACAGGAAATCGCCGCAGCGCGACGAATCCGGAGATAGTACTGCTTCCGGCCTGACGAATCGAAGGTAGTACCCAATCTGACCGACCCACCCGATCGGATCTCAGAGGCGCTGCCTGCCTCGGCATTCTATCCTGCGCCCAGTCTTGGACGTGGCGGCCGGGCATGTGCTCAAGATGAGGTAACGCGCCTAACGGGCTTGTTGGATCTTGCCGCCATTGGCCGAGATCATCAGCTTGACCAGTTCCTCTGTGACCTTCGGCTCGAGTCCTTCGGTGTGTCCCTTGCCGAGACGGACAACGTCGGCGACGAATAGGCCGTCCTTGCAATCCGGATAGGTGTAGACCTCGGCCTTGCCGGGGGCCGGCAGGAGTCCCCAGGACGAATTGGGCGGATTCTGGCGGGTGCTGTCGTAGACATAGCCGCTCTTGGTGTCGACGATCTCCTCGCCTTTGCGCCGCCGGCCGCAATTGTATTTCGCGGCCCAGGCGGACGTCTCGGGTATGCCCTTGTCATCCATTTCGCGCTCACCCGTCTCGAAGATGAACGAGAAATCGCTGGAGGGAAGCTCTCGCAAGGCCGCCATAGCCGTCGCCAAACCCGGCGGGGGACTGGGGGGAGCGCCCGCAGCACCTGCAGTCGCCGCACGAGGGGGGCCAAAATTGGAGGCACGGCCCGGGCTCCCGCCCAAGCGGCCGCCGGACAGGCTGATCCAACCGTCCACCCTGGTCTTGAAGAAGTCCGTGCGCACCAGCCGATTCGAAGTCAGGCCGCCCTGGGAGTGCCCGGCCAGCCAGAAAGCCCGGATGTTCTCCTTGCCGATTTGGTCCACGACGAAGTTGACGATGTTCTGCAGGTACTCGTCGTCGGCTGCCGACCAGATTTTCGTTGGGGAGTTCGGAGTCGCAATGACCAGGCGGTATTTGTCCACGTAGTCCACGATCGGAAAATAGTGGCGCTGCCAATTCCCGTATGAGCCGGCGCCATGAAGGCAGAGGATGAAGGTGACTTTCTCGCCCGGCTTGAGATCGCACGGGTAATCCAGGAAGTAGGTGCGGCGGGTCTTCATCTCGACCACGGGTCCGGGGTTGATCACCCTGTCCGGCGTGCAGTCTTTGTCGGGACAGTGCAATACAGGGGGTGTGGCGCAAGGCGCGCCCGCGAACTGGAATGGTTGCTGGGCGCTCCCGGATTGCGTGAACGCCAAAACGCCAATTGTGGCCAGCAGCCGCATCGCGCGGAAAGACTGTTTCATAAAGATCCTCATCTGTTGAGTCTTGCCCAATACGCAAACAGCGTCGGACCCAGCGATGTGGGGCGGGTCCCCTGACCCGCGCCGAGCCCTGGCTCGGCTGTCGGACCGGGATCCGACGCGGGCGACGGCGCCCCGATCGGGCCCCACATCATTTTCGCTCCGGCCGCGCCATCAGGTCCTTCACCGTCAACGATAACAACCGGCCTGAAGGATGTCCGCCGCGATAGGCAATCGCTTTTACCACGGAGGCGTCGCCGGGGATCGCCACCGGCTCGCCCGTGTATTTCGGCGTGAACTGGTCGGGGTTGGTGCCGTCGAACGTATAGTAGATGTCGCAGCCGGCCAACTCCGTACTCATGCGCACGGCCGGCTCTCCGGCGGCGTTCCGCTCGGGAGTCATCGATACATCGTATATGGTGCGCGCGTAGTTTACCTCGGCGGCGTCCAGGCGGTGGAATTGTGCCTCGACCCGGCTCGCAAAATCGTCCCAATTCCGGCTCGCTTTGGGCGACCAGAAAACCTCGGCCAACGCGAAGGCTCGCGGCCAGGTCATGTACTCGGCATGCCTGGGGTTGGGCACGGACTCGGTCCACAGGTTTCCTTGGCCGCCCAGAATGTACTTCGGGTCTATTCCATCGGGCGTGGGCTCGAAACGGTAGCAGGTGCTGAGCAGCAGCCGACCGAAAGTGCTGGGCTCCAACGACGGGTCTCCCTGATAGTAATCCAGGTAGACGAAATTCGTGGGGGTCATGACTACCTGGTGGTTCATTTTCGCCGCAGCGATGCCTCCGTCCATTCCGCGCCAGGACATCACGGCCGCATTGGGCGCCAGGCCGCCTTCCAGGATCTCGTCCCACCCGATCAGTTTCTTGCCCTTCGACTCCAGGATCTTCTCGGCGCGGCGGACCAGGTAACTCTGCAGTTCCTCGACGCTCGAAAGGTGCTCGTCGGCCATGCGCCGCTGGCACTTAACGCAAGTCTTCCAGAAGCCCTTGAAACACTCGTCGCCGCCGATGTGAACGTAATCGGAAGGGAACAGCAACGCTACTTCGCTAAATACCTTGTCGATGAACTCGAAGGTCTTTTCGTTGCCGGGACAAAAGGCGTTATCCACCGTCGTGTAGAAATTCGAGCCTGGGTTCACCTGAAACGGCCCACCCGTGCAGGACAGTTCGGGATACGCGGCCAGGGCCGCGAGGGAGTGGCCGGGCATCTCGATCTCGGGAACCACTGTGACGAACCGCTGTCTGGCGTACGCCACCACTTCGCGGATGTCGTCCTGCGTGTAGAAGCCGCCCTCCGTGGCAGCTTCGCCCTCACGCGGCGCTTCGCGCGTGCCCCACTTTGCCAATCGAGGAACGCGCCACGCACCGACCTGGGTCAATTGGGGAAGTCCCTTGATCTCGATCCGCCAGCCGTTGTCGTCGGTCAGGTGCCAGTGGAAGACATTCATTTTGTAGCGGGCCATGCGATCGATGTATTGCTCGACGAACTCCTTCGTGAAGAAGTGGCGGCTGACGTCGAGCATCAGGCCACGCCAGGCGAACCGCGGGTAGTCCACGATGTGGACCGAGGGAACGGTCCAGGCGGCGTCGCGGCGCGTCCCGCTCTCGATCTCCGGCGGAAGCAGTTGGAGCAGCGTCTGGATGCCGTAGAACAAGCCCGCGGGCGTTGGGGACTGGATACGTATGGCGCGCGGCGTGACAGACAGGTCATAGCCATCGGGATTCGCAGGGGTGGGGCCAGGTGCAGTTAACGCCAACACAATGGCGTCGCGGCGGGCGGACGAACGGGCCGATTCGGAGATCTTCAACCGCCAGCCGGTGGGCGCCGCGAGAGCGCTGGCAAGGTAGCCGGCGGCTTGGCGCACTTCAGGCGCGCCATGGGGAACCACGATGGCTGTGCTGGAGTGCAGGCGGAAAGTGCCTGGCTGCATCTCGAGCGAAACAGGCTGGGGGATGAGACCAAGCGTGGCGGCGGGCGCGACCGCTGAGGCGATAATGAGGGCAGTGAGACAAACGACGGTCGTCTTCATATGCGCGGCCATTATATCGCCCGGCATGCCAACGTGAGGCGCGAAGTGAGTCGTCTAAGGACGCACGCGGCAAACGTGGTAGAAGTCCCAGCAAGCTGAACGCATGCCCGCAGGGGCCACCTAAAAGGTGGCCTGCAGCCAGGATTGGCTGCCCCACGAAAATCGCAGACTGTCGATTCGCAGTGGTGGGGCAGGCGGTTTCGCCTGCCGACCCGCAGTTCAGCGAGCCTTCTTCAACATTGAAATCTGGCCGGCATGGTACAGGTTGTGCTGCACGACTCCGTGTAGCAGCGTGTAGATCGAATACGGCCTGTCGCCCAGGACCTTCTCAGAGAGGCGCTCATCGGTCAGCTTGCGGACCTCCGCCTCCAGGTTGCGCTGCGCTTCGGCGAGCCCCTCGAGCGCCCGTTTCCAGGCCGCCTCGCTCGACTCGGGGACCGCCGGCCAGTCCTCCTCCGGTGGCAGCACGGGGATCTCCTTACCCCGCAGGCGCACCATGGGAACGTCCATCCACACCGTGAGGTGCACGACCAACTCCCAGATGGTATGCGCGTCCGGCAGAGGACGCCGCGCCGCCATTTCCGCCGTCACGTCCGACAGAATCTCGCCGAGCGCCGGACCGTGCCAGGCGGGCCCTGTATAAGCCCGGTGAAGCTGGTCGAGTATCCGGGACACCTCGCTCATCGCCGCTACACCGCGACAGCCGCCGCGGCCGGCACATCCACCCACGCGCGCGACGATGCGCTGGCCAACTCCGCATCCAGGATTTGCAATTGCCGCAAGCCGTCGGCAAACTGCGGATACTCGATGGGCGCCGCGGCATCTTCCACCGAGTGGTAGAAGCGGCGGAATAGCTGTTTGAACGTATCGTCGTAGCCCTCGCTGTGGCCACCGGGGAGATCCGCATACGGCCGCGCGGCCGGCAGCATGAGCGACGGGTCCTTCACGATAATCTGGTTCGGCGTATTGCGATGGCCGATCCACAATTCATCGGGCCGCTCCTGGTTCCAGGCCACCGACGCCCGGCTGCCGTAGATCTCGATGCTCAGACCGTTCTTGCGTCCGGCGTTCACCTGGCCTGCGGTAAAGGCGCCGCGCGTGCGGTCGCCCATGCGGAAGACCACCGCGCCGAAATCCTCCGTGTCGATGGGCACTTCCTCGTAATCTTCCGGGCTGAGCGTCTTACCGGCGAAAGTCTCGATGGATTTCTTGGGACGCTTGCGGGTCTTATGGAACGTCTGCAAATCGGCGCATACCGAGGTGATGCGCTGTCCGGTGACGTGTTCGGCCATATCGCACCAATGCGAGCCGATGTCGGCCATGCAGCGCGACGGGCCGTTCGACTTGGAATCGATGCGCCAGTTCCAATCCGTGTCGTAAAGCAGCCAGTCCTGCGAATAGGTGCCCTGCAGCACCAGGATCTCGCCCAGTTCGCCAGCCTCGCGCATGCGGCGCATCTGCTGCACCATGGGGTAAAAGCGCAGGTTGTGGAACGTGCAGTTGCGCAGGTTCTTCTCGCGCGCCAACGCCACCAGCTTTTCGGCGTTCGCGACTGAGGTGGATAGCGGTTTCTCGCAGATCACGTGCTTGCCGGCGTTCAGCGCGTCGGTCACCATCGGGAAGTGCAGCGCGTTCGGCGTGCACACGTGGACCACATCCACCTCGGGATCGTCCAGAATCTGATGGTAATCGCTGGCGGTCTTGTCCACGTGGAACTCTTCGCCAAGCCGGCGGGCCTTCTCTTTCTGGCTCTCGCCGATCGCGTATACCTGGACGAAGCCCAAGCGGCGAATCCCTTCCAGGTGCACGCGCCCGACGAAGCCGGTGCCAAAAACCGCTGCTTTCAATCGATGAATCATGATTTCCTCTCTTCCAAGCCCCACTTCACGCCTGCTTCACCGTACGGCGTAAAGAGCGCCAGGTCACGTGCGGCAGGCGGATGAAGGATCTTGGAATCCTCGGCTGGGCCCACCTTGAATATCTCGAGTTCTTTCATAACGCCATCCACGGCGTGAAGCAGGACGAAAATCCTTCCGCCGTCGACACCTGTGCACTCTCCCTCGGTTGGCACGCGGCGCTTGACAGGCGCGCGCTGGCAAGGGCCGCATTCGAGCGCCAGGGTGCCATCTTCGAGGATTTCTTTGGCGGCGACGAAATCCAGTTGACCGCGCAGTTCGTCACGGCCTGGGAATTCGGGTTCGAGGAGCCTCTCCAACAGCTCCCTTTCGTGGGTCGCGAGAGGGCGAAACGTCGCATCCATCGGAAGTGTCTAATTTAACGCAATTGCTGATAGAGTGGTATTCGATATGGTGGTCCGCATCCGCTTTGGCAGAGGCGCCAAAGTAGAGCGCAAACGCCGCAAGAACCGGCGCGTGGCTTTGGCCTTTGCTTCGTTTCTAACGCCCGCGGCGGTGATGACGGCGGCGCTGGGCATCTGGCGGCTGGCGGCGGACCTGCAATGGGCCAGCAACTTCGCCATTCGCAGCGGGCTGTTCTCGCACTGGCAGGTGTGGTTCGGTTCCGCCGCACTGCTGCAGACGGGCTCGCACTTTCTGAATCGCTACGGCCGCGCCGAAGATCAGGTCGCGGCGACAGAAACCGTTCCTTGACGGTTTCGGCTCAACGAGGAAACGGAGACGTGAGCGGCGCCGGGCCGCCGGAACGCTCCTTCACGGTCGCGGCTCCGCTACGCGGCCGGTGCAATCGCTGCGGCTGCGCAGTGACCGGAGCAAGCCCCACTTCTGCGTTATTCTAGTTTCAAGGCCTGCATGCGGTACAACACCCGGTACAGATCCGCCAGTTTCTACTCCAGCTACTTCCCAAACGGGGTGAAATGGCTGCTCATCAGCAATGTCGTCATCTTCGTGGCCACCTTCCTGTTGGCCCGCGATGAAGTCCTGCTCGCCCGCATATTCGCTTGGCTGGCGCTTTCGCCCGACGGCGTCATCCATCGCTTCGCCATCTGGCAATTGGGAACCTACCTGTTCCTGCACGGCGGCATCTGGCACCTGCTCGTCAACATGTTCACGCTGTGGATGTTCGGCATCACGCTGGAGAAGGATTGGGGAACGCGGCGGTTCCTGCGATACTACTTTCTCTGCGGCATCGGCGCGGGGTTGTGCGATGTGCTCGTCAACGCGATGCTGGGCCGCTGGGGCACCAGCACGATCGGCGCTTCGGGAGCCATTTATGGCCTCCTGCTGGCCTTCGGCGTGCTTTACCCGGATGTGACTATTCTGTTCGCCTTTCTGTTCCCGATCAAGGCGAAGTATTTCGTCATGATTTATGGCGGCATCGAACTGCTCGCGGCGTTGGGCACGCAGAATAGCGGCGTCAGCAACATCGCCCACCTGGGCGGCATGGCCTTCGGCTTCGTGTACCTTAAGATGCATTTCCCGACGGTAAACTTGGACGACGTCCGCCTCTGGTACCGCAACTATAAACTGCAGCGCGCTAAAAAGAAGTTCCAGGTTTATATGCGGAAGCACGGCTCGGGCCGCGGTCCGTGGGTGAATTGAAACGTCCCGCACAGCTTTAACTTAACCGTAATCGAACTGTAACCCGAGGCAGGTTGCCCGTGGTGTATGCTGCTAAAGATCCCCAGGAGGGCACTATGGCAGCACCCGCGACCGCGGTATCTCCCGCAATTGAATCGAAGCTGGCAAAGTCGCCCGGCAAGGCAGGCGTAATGGTCTTCGGCGTGATTCTGCTTGCCGGAATCCTCTATGCCGTCATCAATTTGCTTTCCGACCTTTCGGGCGTGCGCACGGCATCCGCATTCGCTTACCTGCTGCTAGGCGTGGCGCTGCTGACCGCCCTGGGCTTCGAGTTTGTAAACGGCTTTCACGATACCGCCAACGCCGTTGCCACGGTCATCTACACGCACTCGCTAGAGCCGCACGTGGCGGTGGTCTGGTCCGGATTCTGGAACTTTCTGGGAGTGGTGGTTTCGACCGGCGCGGTGGCCTTCGGGATCATCTCGCTGCTGCCGGTGGAGTTGATTCTGCAAGTCGGCCGCGGCGCCGGCTTCGCCATGGTCTTTGCCCTGCTGGTGGCGGCCATCATCTGGAACCTGGGCACTTGGTACTTCGGGCTGCCTTCGTCGAGCTCGCACACGCTGATCGGCTCCATCATCGGAGTGGGTATCGCCAATCAGCTCATGGCGGTGAAGACGGGCACCAGCGGCGTGGATTGGGCGCAGGCGACGAATATCGGCAAGACCCTTCTGATTTCGCCAGTGGTGGGTTTTGTGTGCGCGGCGCTGTTGCTGCTGCTGATGAAAGTTGTGATCCCGGACAAACGGCTGTATACCGCTCCCGAAGGCGAAGCGCCGCCGCCGCTGTGGATCCGCGCGCTGCTGGTGCTCACCTGCACGGGCGTGAGCTTCGCGCACGGCTCCAACGACGGACAGAAAGGCATGGGCCTGATCATGCTGATCCTCATCGGCACGGTTCCCACGGCGTACGCTTTGAACCACGCCGTGACGGCCCGGCAGTCGCAGGAGTTCGTGATGGTGTCCAATCAGGCCGCCGGCGTGCTGTCTCACTACGTCTCGCCCAACGCCGTGATTGGCGACGCGCGCGACGACGTGACCGCCTACATCCGCACTCGTGAATTCAATGCCAATACCATGCTGGCCCTGCGCACCCTGGTCAGCGACATCGGAAACGAGATGGCTCTGTACAAAGAGCTCAAGCACGTGCCTGCCGACCGCACTCCGAACTTCCGCAACGACATGTACGTGGTGAGCGAAGCGTTGCGGCTGATGCAGAAGTCTGGAAAGCCGGAATTCGCCGCGGCTGACGTGGACGTGCTGAAGAACTACAAGCAGCACATCGACAAAGCCACCAAGTTCATTCCGCTTTGGGTAAAAGTGGCGGTGGCCATGGCATTGGGCCTGGGCACCATGGTGGGCTGGAAGCGCATCGTGGTTACGGTCGGATCGAAGATCGGCAAGGACCACCTGACTTACGCGCAAGGCGCGGCGGCGGAGATCACGGCCATGTTCACCATCGGCGCGGCGGACTGGTTCGGCATGCCGGTGAGCACTACGCACGTGCTGTCCTCGGGCGTGGCCGGAACGATGGCAGCCAACCGCTCCGGGCTGCAATGGGGAACGGTGCGGAACCTGGCCATGGCCTGGGTGCTGACGCTGCCCGCCTCGATCCTACTGGCTGGATTTCTGTTCTGGCTGTTCCGGCAGCTCGGCGGCTGATGCGCCGTGGCGCAGGCCTCAGTCTGCCGGGCGGGACTTCAGTCCCGTGGTGGGGCAGGCGCGTTCGCCTGCCAACCGGCGAACGTCAGTTCGGCCGCAACGGCGAGCTGCAGTTCGCCGCAGCAAGCTGAAGCTTGCGCCACGTCTTCCACTCCGCCAGCAACAGACCCACGGCCACCAACGCGCACAAAATCGGGAACCAGTCGCCGTACCGCGTATAGAACGTGCGCTCCTGGATGTACGTAAAGCCGGTCACCGACGCCGCCTGCACATACAGCGGCAAGCTGCCTCGCAGGCGGCCGGCCGGATCGATAGTGGCGGTGATGCCGTCGTTGGTCGAGCGCAGGATCCAGCGGCGGTTCTCCGCGGCGCGCATGCGCACTATCTCCAGATGCTGCTGGCGCGCGCCGCTCCTGCCAAAATACCCGTCGTTGGAGATGTTGAACAGCACCTCGGCGCCATCCGCGACGAAGCGCCGCACGAAATTCGGGAACACCGATTCATAGCAGATGAACGCGGCGATCTGGTGGCCGCCCACCGGCGAGACCACCACGCGCGTGCCCGGAGTGAAATCACCCGCTTCGGTGGTGATCCGCTTGACGAAATCGAAGGGCCAGGGGACGTACTCGCCAAAAGGCACCAAGTTGACCTTATCGTAGCGCGTGATCGGTTTGCCTTCCGGCGACAACAGGATGGCCGAGTTGAGCGGCGCGTGTTGCGGCGTGTGCGCTACCACGCCCAACAGGAGATGCGCGTTGGCCGCGTGCGCCAGGTCGGCGAGGTAGCCTCGTAAACGCGCGTCCTGGTCATAGTAGAGCGGCGCGGGCACTTCCGGCCAGACTATCAGGGACGGATGCTCCGTGCCGCCAGTCATCGACGCGCGCAGAGAGAGCGCCGCCAGGCTGCGCTGCATGCGGTCGACCGATTCGGTGGTCCACTGCTCGTCTTCCGAGATGTTGGGCTGCACCAGCACGGCGCTTTCGCGGCCGCGCTGGGCGTCGGGAAGCGGCGGCAGGAAGATCAGGAAGGGCAACGCCACCAGCCACATCAACTGGAGACGCGGTCGCCCGAGAACCGCCAGCGCCATGCTCGTGGCCATCAGCATGAAGACGAATGACAGGCCGTAGACGCCGGTGTAGGGCGCGAGGCGCATAGGCAGTCCCAAGTTGATGCCGGCATTGCCCAGCGCCAGCCAGGCGAAACCGAGGAATCCGTGAGTGGCTTCCACCGCGACCCACAACGCAGCCACTGCGGGCGCCGCCCACCACCGCCGCATCAGTATGCCGGCCAGACAGGCGAATATGCCCATGTGCAGCGCTTTGATCAGGCAGAAGAGCAGGAAGGCGAGCCACGCCAGGAACGTGCTCAAGCCGCCATAGAAGGCCAGCACCGATTCGATCCAGTAACAGACGCCGAACCAGTAGACTATCCCGGCCATCCAGCCCAGCAAAAATCGATGCCACGGCCGCATCTCGCCCGCCACTGCCAGAAGCAGAGGAGTGAGCGCCACCGGCGCCAGCCACACTACGTCGAAATGGGGAAACGCCAGAACCAGCAGGACCGCAGTGAGCAGCGCGCCGGCCGTTCGCTTCATTATTCCGCCGAGACTGTATCGACCCGGACTTCGTAATGCAAGGCAACCGGCTCGATCCTGGATAGAAGCCGCCTGGCTTCCGGTTCAAAAACCGGAACGGAGTAATTGGGACCGGCAAATCTGCGCACCGCCTCCAGTGAGTCGAATAAGTTCACTACCACGAATTCGACTTCCCCCGCATCATCTCTGCGCAGGACATACCCGCCTTTGTAACCCTGTATGTCTCGCAGACCGGGGAGCACTTTCGTTTTGAGAAAAGCCTCGTAATGATCCGCGCTGTGGATGTTGGTCCACCCGCGCCAGTAGCGTGCAATCATGGTTCCCCCTGTTGGTCGGCAGAGCGAGCTGAAGCTCGCTCCAGCACGCTCAAGCGTGCGCCACGGGCGTCTTCGCTCACCTGGTCGGCCATGTAAGAGCTGCGCACCAGCGGGCCGCTGAAGACCATATCGAACCCGATGGAAAGACCATAATCGCGGTATTCATCGAACTGGCGCGGCTCCACGTAGGCGGCCACCGGCAGGTTGCGGCGCGTGGGTTGCAGATACTGGCCGATGGTCGCCACGCGCGTTCCGGCGGCGCGCAGGTCGCGCAGCACTTCGCGTACTTCCTCTTCGCTTTCGCCGAGGCCGGCCATCAAGCCGGACTTGGTCAGGATATCGGGCCGATAGCGCCGTGCAAAATCCAGCACATCCAGAGACTGCCGATAATCGGCCTGCGGGCGCACGCGCCCGTACAGCCGCGGCACGGTCTCGATGTTGTGGTTGAAGACGTGTGGACCGGCATCCAGCACGCGCGCTACGGCCTGCAGGTCGCCGCAAAAATCCGGCGTAAGCACTTCCACGCGCGCTTCCGGTAGCGCCCGCCGCACCCGGCGCACAGTCTCCGCAAAATGCGCGGAGCCGCCGTCGCCGAGATCGTCGCGATTCACGCTGGTGATCACCACATAGTGCAGCTTCATGGCGGCGGCCATGCGCGCCACGTTGGCAGGCTCGGCCGGATCGAGCCGCATATCCTGCTTCGCCGGCGAACCTTTGGGTACCGCGCAGAATCCGCAGCCGCGGGTACACAGGTTGCCCAGGATCATGAAAGTGGCCGCGCCGCGTGCGAAGCATTCGTGGATATTCGGGCAACGCGCCGATTCGCAGACGGTGTGCAGGTTGAGTTGGCGAAAGCCGGCTTTGAGACGGTGCAGCGCCTCATGGTGGGTGGCGCTCTTGCGGGCCCATTCTGGCAGACGCGGACGGATAGTGGACGCGTGGAGTTCGGTGTTTCCGATCTGCACCAGCGGTTCGGTCACTATCTTTTCACAATGGGATGGAAGCCCAGGTTCTCGAGTTCCGCCTTGGCTTTGCCGAGCGCGGATATATCGGTATAGGGACCCACCAGCACGCGGGTCCGCCCAGTGGGGCCGGGGGAAAGCGTCGAGGGAAAACCCTTGTCCTTGAGCGTGCGCGCCACTATCTCAGCCTCGTGCTGCGCCACCGACACAACTTGCAAATACGTCTCGCCGGGAGCGGGCTCGACGGGAGTGGTGGCCGCGCTGGGCGTCTCCGTCTTGGTCTCGGGTTCCCGCGTGGGCTTCGTGGCAGGCTGCCGATCCGTAGCGTCTTCCTTGGCTGGTTCCGTGGCGGTGGGCGCCGAATTCTCCGGCGCAGCCGTCTTTGGCGAACTCGGCTGCGGCCGTGTCTCGGATGGCACGGCAGCCGTGGTCTGCTCGCCGCCGCTGGCCAACCTCGTTGGCGACGAGTTGCGCCCCACGATGTAGCCCATCACAAAAAACACGGCGAACAGGATGACGACGATGAAAAATCCGCTCAGCAATTGCCGGTTGCCGAGCACCAGTTCGAACTCGCCGGTTTCGTTGTTCTTCATGGATTAGCCGGTTTGGACGGTTCTGGCGCTCCCATCTTGGCCAGGGCGCGGTCCAAAGAAGTGAGTATATCGAGCGGCAGGGGGAAGACAATCGTCGTGTTCTTCTCGGTGCCGATCTCGACCAGCGTTTGCAGATAGCGCAACTGGATCGCGGCCGGCTGGTGCTGAATCACTTCGGCGGCCATCGCCAGCTTTTCGGCGGCCGTATATTCGCCCTCCGCGTGGATGATTTTGGCGCGCCGCTCGCGCTCGGCCTCGGCCTGGCGGCCGATGGCGCGAATCATCTGGTCCGGCAGGTCCACCTGCTTGACCTCCACCATGGTCACCTTCACTCCCCAGGGCGAGGTGTGCTGGTCGAGAATGGATTGCAGACGCGCGTTGAGCTTATCGCGCTGGCTCAGAAGCTCATCCAACTCCACTTCGCCCAGCACGCTGCGCAGCGTAGTTTGCGCCAGTTGCGATGTGGCATAGAGAAAATTGGAAACCTCCACGACCGCCAGCCGCGGCTCGAGGACCCGGAAATATACGACGGCGTTCACCTTGACGGTCACGTTATCGCGAGTGATCACGTCCTGCGCCGGCACTTCCAGTGTGTCGATCCGCAGCGAGACGCGCACCATGCGATCGATGGGCGCGAAGACCAGGATGATACCGGGGCCCTTGGGGGCAGGCAGCAAACGGCCCAGCCGGAAGATCACGCCGCGCTCGTACTCGCGCAGGATCTTGATGGAGGACAGCACGTACAGGACCACGATGATGATGACGATCGTCGTGAAGCTGGTGAAATCGATCATGTTCAAGCTCCGTTCTGTGGGGGAACAGCTTCCACTGTAAGTTGCAGACCATTGATTCCCGTGACGCGCACGCGGCCGCCGGCCGGCACCCGCGCAGCCGAGACCGCGCCCCAATATTCGCCGCGGACGAAGACCTTGCCGCCGGGCTCGAGTGGCGTTAGGGCCGTGCCAATTTCGCCGAGCATGCCCTCCGCGCCGGTCACCACTTTATTGCGGCGCGCACGCAACACCAGCGAGAGCAGCACCATGGTGATCAGCGAAAAGGGCAGGGCCAGGGCGATGGCGGTGGAGAGGTGAATGCGCATTTCGGGGACGGGGCTGTTAATCAGCATTACCGCGCCCAGCACCATGGAGAGCGCCGCGCCCGCTCCGAGGATGCCATGCGTGGCGAACTTGGCTTCCAGTACAAACAGCGTGAACGCCAGCAGGAGCAGCGCGGCGCCCAGCCAGTTGATGGGCAGCACCGAGAGCGCGGATAGCCCCAGCAACGCCATAATGGCTCCCAGGATGCCGGGCACGATCAAACCCGGCGAGGTGAACTCCACATAGATTCCCAGCGCGCCCAGCACCAGCAGAACCAGCGCGATGTTGGGATCGCTGATCGCGGACATGATCTTCTGGCGCAGGTTTCTCTCGTAGACTTCGATCTCCGCGCCGCGGGTGTGCAGCACCTGCCGTGCGCCGTCCAGCCGTGCGATTTCGCGGCCGTCCAGCTTCTCGAGAAGATCCCGATCGTCGCGCGCCACCAGCTCGATCAGATGGTTGTCGAGCGCTTCCTTATCGGTGAACGACTGGCTCTCGCGTATGGCCTTTTCGGCCAGCGCGCTGTTGCGCCCGCGCTTGGCGGTGATGCTGCGCAACTCTGCGGCCGCGTCGTTCTCCACTTTCTGCTTCATGATCGGATCCATCTGGCCGGAGATCAGCACGGGATGCGCCGCGCCGGTGTTGGTGCCCGGCGCCATGGCCGCCACATCGCCGGCCTCCAGCATGAAGAAGCCCGCCGAAGCCGCGCGCGCGCCGCTGGGAGTTACGAACGTGACCACCGGCATCGGCGCGCCGACGATCTTCTCGATCGACTCGCGCATGGCGTCCATGAGGCCGCCCGGCGTATTGAGGCGCACCAGCACCAGAGCGGCGTTCTCTTGTTTGGCTTGTTGGATGGCGCGCGACAGGATTTCCACAGTCACGGGATGAACCATGCCGTCCACATCTACGACGAGCACGCGCGGCGCGGCGGCCGGCAGGCTTGCCGCCGTCATCAGGAGCAGCACGAAAATCGCCAGTCGCGACCGCACTCTAACATTAATATACCGCGACTGAGACACTACTGTCTGAAACCATACCGAGACGCTGAATTGGTAATCGAACCGATTAAAAATTTTGCTAGGAGGCCAGGGTGGGGTTTGGTAAAATAGGGCAATAAAGTTCAATTTTTGGGAGAGAACACCTCATATGGCAAATAGACGAAATACCGGCACCGATCCTGTTGTATCTGGCGCCGCCGCCGCAGTACGTGCCAAAGCCAGAGTAACGCGCACGCATAAGAGCGCCGCTGCGGCGGAGACATCCGGCAACGCTCTTGCCTCGCCGGCCGCAACGTCCCCCGACACGACCCCCGCCTTTGACGCAATTGCCCACTTGGCCTATTCCTATTGGGAAGCCCGCGGCTATCAAGGCGGCTCGCCCGAAGAAGATTGGCTGCGCGCCGAGCGCGAGTTAGCACACTAAAAACGGCTTGCGTGGCGCTTGCGTCACGCCGGAAACCGGCTCATTTATATTTGCGAAGAACGGCTAGCAGACGTCCCTGGATTTGTACGTCCGCGGCGGGCACCACGATCGGCTGTAGGGCCGCATTGGCGGGCTGCAGGCGAACCTTGCCACCCGGCTCGCGATAGAAGCGCTTCAGGGTCGTCTCGGCCCCATCCACCAGAGCCACTACGATCTCGCCGTCGCGCACTTCGCTGACGCGCTCGACCAGGATCATGTCGCCGTCGCAGATATGATCGTCGATCATCGACTCGCCGCGCACTTCCAGGGCGAACGTGCCGGCGTGTCCCACGAAATCGGCGAAGCTGAGGGTGGCGCGCTGCTCCACCGCCTCCACCGGCCGTCCGGCGGCGATGCGCCCAAGCAAGGGGATCTCCAGGGCCGCCGGGTCGAGACGGTGGCGCCGGTTCTCCTGCACGTACTTCGGGCCAAGCTCCAGCGAGCGGCTCTGGTTAAAGCTGCGCTTCAGATAGTTCTTGGTGGTCAGCGCCGAGATGTGTTTGTGCACGGTGGCCAGCGATGCCAGGTTCAATCCGCGCGCCAGTTCTTCGTAACTGGGGCTGTAGCCGTTCTCATCGACGAATTTGGCAATCAGATCGAGCACTTCCTTTTGGCGGCGGGTTAAAGCCATCGGAGCAATCTCCCTTCTGTATCATTGTGGGCGAAGAAAAAGGGAAATGCAAGGGGATTGGTGAAAATGACGTGCAGATTTCCGCTGCCTACTTCGCCAACTCCGCCCGCGTCGTCCGGAGCGTATTGGCCAGCGATTCGCGCGGCAGAGTCTCGATGATGGGCTGAATCAGCCAGCCCAGTCCCGCCGGCATGGCGCGGGTCAGTGAGATGGCTTCACACTCTACGTACACGCCGCCGTCGCGCTCCTGAAATCTCCAGTAAGAGTTCAGTCGCCACAGGAAGCCGTGATCGTTGCCGGGCGTTGTATCGCGTTCGTCGGGCCGGCCGAGATTCTCCACTTCCGCAATGCGCGTGCTGTATGCGCGGCTGTGGCAGCGCGCGGCATCCAGCGGATAATAGTGCACGTCGTAATCGGTGTCCAGGACCACGGTAATGACTTTCTTCTTCATCACCCGCAGGTGGATTTTGAAATCGTTCCCGTCGCGGCTGATCAACCGCGAGGCGAGCACTTCCGGCTTGTAGATGTCTTGATGGCGGTTGTAATCCTGGACGAGCGCGAGGGTCTGCCCAAGCGTAGCGCCCGGGATGAACACCGCGCCGATCCAATCGTGGATCAGGCCTTTCGGCACTGGGACGGTATCCCGGCCACGGCGAATCTCGATCACGACTTGGCCTGCGCGGACCTGGCGGGCCCGCTCCGGGTGGTCGTCCACCCACAGGAAGTTGCCCCCGGGCTGGAGGCGCTGCGCGAGGCCTGCCTCGGTCTCGCGAATGTAGCGCTCGAACGCCTGGATGGTTTCGTGTTGCAGTTCCACCGCTCGCGCGCAGGTAATCGGGAGGCCGCACAAAACGAGCGCGGCGGCCAGCCGCATCAGGATGCCCCCTGGCCGTGCAGGTAGATGGTCCGCACGGGAAACGGAATATCGATGTGCTCCTGGCGCAAGCGCTTTAGGATGCGATTCCGAAGCGCATGCCGCGCGGTGAATTGATCCTGGAATTCCGCGACGCTGTAACTTAGGGTGAAGCTCAGCGACCACTCGGCAAAGCCCGGGTCGAAACTCACGCTGGGCGCAGGCTCGCCGAGCATGCCGGGGATTTCGCGCGCCCCGTTCTGCGCTTCTTCGAGCAGAATGCGCTCGACGCGTTCGGGATCGCTCTCCCGCGAGACGTTCACCAGGATCGATACCTGCAGGTGTTTTTGCGGCAAGTAGAAGTTGGTAACGTTGGCCTGTCCCAGCTTATTGTTGGGGATGAAGACCAGATTATTATTCAAGGTGCGGATGGTGGTGTTGCGCCACGCGATGTCGGTGACGTAGCCCTCCTCGCCGGTGTTGAGCCGTATGTAATCGCCCACGCGGATCTGGCGGGCGACGGCCATATTAAAACCGGCGAAGAGGTTTGACAGCGTATCTTGCAACGCCAGGGCCACCGCCACGCCGCCCACGCCCAAGGCAGTCAGAATCGGGGTGATCGAGATGCCCAGCAGGTTCAGCAGCACCAGCATTCCGAGCAGCACCACCGCCAGTTGCGCCAGAGTCTGGGTCACAGTGGTGACCGGCAGCACCCCGGAAATGCCGCTGCTGTGGAATCGTATGACCTTGCCGGCCAGACTGGAAGCCATGATGGTGAGCGAAAGGATCCAAAGGACCAGCAGGATGCGGCCCGCCCACTGGGTGGCCCGACCGGGCAGCGTCGAAGACTGCATGGCCAGATGCATTCCCAGGATCAACACCCAGATCATGAACGGGCCCGCCAAAGCCTTGACCAGGATCTGTGCCGGTTCGCCTTTGTGGCGCGCGGCCCAGCCGCCGAGCAACTGGAAGAGCACGCGTTTGGCCGCGTAGCCCACTGCCAGCGTCACAGCCAGCACGATGAGGGGCAATACGAATTCACCCCTGTGATGCGCCAGAAAGCTTCGGACTGCCTCGATTTCGCTCATCTAAGCTTCCATCATACCCACGTGTACCGGCGTGCGTGGCTCGTTGGTGGGGCAGGCGCTTCCATCTGCCGAGCCCGCTTGCGTGCCGTTGGTGGGGCAGGCGCTTCCGCCTGCCAAGCTCGCTTACGCACGCCGGTTGCACGCCAACGGATATTTGTGCGTCAATCGTTTGTGCGGCTTCTTCCGGTTCTGTGCGCTCTTTGGCTGGCTACCGTCGCGTGGGCCTCGGAGGCTTCCGATCTCTACAAAAAGGGACGCAAGGCCGAGAAGGCCGGGCATATCGCGCAGGCCTATCTGCTTTATTCGGAAGCGGCGGCCTTGGAGCCCGGCAACCACCTGTATTGGTCTCGCACCGAGGCCCTGCGCACGCGGGCGGCCTTGGAGACCAAGGTGAGCCCGCAGCTCGCCGCCGCGCTCGCGGAACTGGACAAGGGTCCCACGACCTCCTTCGACCCAGTCACGCCTGAGGATCTGGCCGACGCGCGCAAGCCGCTGCCGCCCAATCAACTGAAGGCCACGCCGGGCCGCAAGGATTTCCGTCTCCACGCTAACAGCAAGACCCTGTTCGAAACTGTCGCGCACGCCTTCGGGCTGGACTGCGTCTTCGATGGAGACTACCAGGCGGGGCAGACGATCCGCTTCAAAATGGACCAGGCCGATTACCACGAGGCCCTGCACGCGCTCGAGGCGGCCACCGGATCGTTCATCATACCGGTCTCCGACCGTCTCTTCATGGTGGCGAAGGATACCACCCAGAAGCGGCAACAGGAGGAGCCCTTCGCAGCTCTGATCGTGTCCCTGCCGGAGCCCACCACGCTGCAGGATCTGACTGGGCTGATCACCGCGGTGCAGCAGGCTTGCGATATCAAGAAGGTGGCCTGGGACAGCCAGAAGAATATCGTTGTGCTGCGCGATACCGTGGCGAAGATTATACCCGCGCGGCAGCTTTTCGAAGACCTGCTGTACCCCCGGGCACAGGTGCAGTTCGACCTGGAATTCCTGGAATTGAGCACCAACGACATGCTGAATTATGGCTTGGCGCTGCCGACTTCGTTCCCCACCTATTGGTTGACCACGGTATTGAACAACGCGCCCCAGATCGCCTCGAACATCGCAGGATTGCTGCTGTTCGGCGGCGGGGAAAGCCTGATCGGATTGGGTATCGCCAACGCCCAGTTGTTAGCGTCGTTTACGAATTCAAACGCCACCATCCTGCTGCATGCCAGCGCACGGTCCATTGAGGGCCAGCCGGCCACCATTCATGTCGGGCAGAAATATCCCATTTTGACCGCCGGCTATTTCGGCCCGGCCAATTTCAGCGGACCGGGGGCTTACACGCCGCCGCCTTCTTTTACCTTCGAAGACCTGGGCCTTACTCTTAAAGCCACGCCCCACGTGCAAGGCACGGATGAATTGACGCTCGCCATAGAGTCCGAATTCAAGGTGTTGACGGGCACGGCGTCTAACGGCATTCCAGTGATTTCGAACCGGTCCCTCAAATCGACCGTGACGCTGCGGATGGACGAGTGGGCGGTAATCGCCGGTCTCATGGACGATCAGGATGCGCGCACGGTTGCCGGTATTGTGGGGGTGAACAATCTCCCTATAATAGGGCCGCTGACGCGGAACGTAACACGCAATCGGCAGTCCGACCAGGTGGTGATCCTGCTCAAGCCCACCCTGCTCACTCCGCCGGCCGATCAAGTCGTGACGCACATGGTGCGGTTCGGCGCGGAAAACCGCCCGCTGACGCGGTTCTAACCTTACCTCTCTTCGATCCCCTGCTTCCGGCTGGTGACCGCGGCTAATGCACGCGCATAAAGCCCAGGCGATTGCATCTTTTCGCAATATCGCTCGAACTCCGGTCCCGGCCCCTTCCACTGAAGCTCGGTCACCGTTTCAAATACCGGCACATCCAGTTTCAGGGTCGCCAGGGTGCGATACAGAAGAGCATCGTTCCACTGCTCGAACAGCACCGCGGACAGGCGCTGGGCGCCCCGGATCGCAGGATGCCATTGCCGCCAGTCCTTCGGAACATCTTCAAAATGCGGATACTGCGAGAACGTCAGCGCCGCGGCTTTCGGGCCCCATCCCGGCAATCCCGGATAACCGTCCGCGCTGTCGCCGACCACCGCCAGGTAATCGGGAATCGATTCCGGCCGCACTCCCCATTTCGATAGGACGCCCGCCGCATCGCGCAGAATCCCGCGTCTGCGGTCAAGCTGCACCACGCGGCTTCCCGCCACGCACTGCGCCAGATCCTTGTCCGGGGTGCAGATGATCACTTGCCTCACAAGATCGTCACGCGCGGCTTTCACCGCCGCGGAGGCCAGCGCATCGTCTGCCTCGTAGCGCACCATCGGCCATACCACCACTCCCATGGATTGGAGCGCTTCTTCCAGCACGGGGAATTGCGCGAGCAGCGGCGGCGCGACACCCTCGCCAGTCTTGTACCCGGGATAAAGATCGTTGCGAAACGACTCCACCACATGATCGGTGGCTACCCCGAGGTGGGTCGCCCCTCCTTCAAGCATCCCCAGCATAGACATCAGAACGCCGCGCACGGCGCCGATCTCGTTTCCATTCGTATCCAGGGCGGAGGGCACGGCAAAGAAGTGCCGGAACAACTCGTAGGTGCCGTCTACCAGATGTACATCCATATGGTTTCCATTCTCGCCTCAAATTTATTGCCACACGGGCTTGACATACGAAAATGCTCGTAGTAAGCTCTTCGTATATGCCGGAGCGACCACCCGATCCACCCAGGCCCACGGACGCGGAGCTTGAAATCCTCACGGTGCTTTGGAGCCGCGGGCCGAGCACTGTCCGCGAAGTTCACGAAACCATTATTCAGCGTAGGCCGGCGCAGTACACCACCGTGCTGAAGCTCCTGCAGATCATGGCGGAGAAGGGGCTGGCCAGCCGCGATGAGCAGGAACGTGCGCACCGCTACGCAGCCAGCCGCCCACGGGAGTGGACGCAGCGGCAACTCGCCGGCGATCTGCTGCGGCGGGCCTTCGCAGGATCGGCCAAGAGCCTCATGCTGGGAGCGCTTTCGGCCGGCAAAACATCCAAGCAGGAATTGGCCGAGATGCGCCAATTGCTGGACCAATTCGAGAAGGGGAAAAAATGAGTTTGATGGCAGCCTGGGCGTACATGCCCCTGGTGAGGGCGCTGGGTTGGGCCCTCGTGCATTTCCTTTGGGAGGGCGCCGCGATCGCCCTGGTTCTCGCCGCGATCCTGCGTGTTTGCCGGCGCGCCAAGACGCGCTATGGCGTCGCCTGCGTTGCGATGCTGGCGATGTTGGTGGCCTTCGGGGTCACGGTGGCGGTGTCGATTCCGGACCAGCGGGCAGTCGCGCCGCCCCCACGGGCCATGGCGGCCGCCGCCGATCCGAGCGCGGGCAACGGGATCGCCAATCCCGCGCCGGGGATTCTGGAGCGCGTCCAGAAAGTTCTGCCCTGGGTGGTGCCGTTCTGGATGGCGGGCGCTCTCCTGATTGGCTTGTACCGACTGGGAGGCTGGTTGGCGGCCCAGCGCATGCGCCGGGACGGCGTGTGCGCGGCGCCTCCGGAGTGGCAGAAGCGGCTCGGCCAACTGGCGCACCGCATCGGCGTGTCGAACCCGCTGGTTTTGCTGGAATCGAGTCTGGCCGAGGTGCCCGTGGTTATCGGACTGCTGCGGCCCGCGATACTGGTCCCCGCGGGACTGCTGGCCGGCCTGCCGCCGGAGCACCTCGAAGCCATCCTGCTGCACGAACTGGCGCATATACGCCGTTTCGACTACCTGGTTAATCTGACGCAGACCCTGGTGGAGAGCCTGCTGTTCTATCACCCGGCGGTGTGGTGGACCTCCGGGCTGATCCGGGCGGAACGCGAGAATTGTTGTGACGACGTGGTGGTGGCGGTACAAGGGGACGCGCGCGAATACGCGGCGGCCCTGGTGACGTTGGAGGAGCGGCGGTCGGTGGGGCGCGAGCCCGCGCTGGCTGCCACAGGAGGAGAACTCATGAATCGAATTCGCCGTTTGCTCAATCAACCGGAAGAGCCGCGCGCCGCGGCAGCGCTGATACTCTCGATGGCGCTTCTGCTGGGTATGTTCTGCCTCATCGCCGCCGCCCAGCAGACGAACAGCCAAGCCGAAGCGAAGGTGGAGACGCGTTACGACAAGTGGCTGAACGAAGAAGTTGTCTACATCATCGCGGACAAGGAGCGGGCCGCCTTCAAGGGCCTGCGGACCGACGAAGAGCGCGACATGTTCATCAAGCAGTTTTGGCTGCGGCGCGATCCCACGCCGGGCACGCCCGTAAACAAATTCAAGGAAGAGCACTACCGCCGCATCGCCTATGCCAATGCGCACTTCGCCTTCCACGGCCCAGGCTGGAAGACGGATCGCGGCCGCATCTACATCCTTTACGGGCCGCCGGACGAGATCGAAAACCACCCCGTGCCTGGGGATGAGCAATGGCTTTACCATCACATCAACGGAATCGGAGAGCACATCATAGTTGAGTTCGACGACCCGCAACACTCGGGTGATTTCAAGCAGACGCTGGATCCCCATCGTAGTAAGTGATTTCCCGGCGTACGGCGTTCGAACGCTCGAAGTTCGGGTTCGGCTCCAGGCGGCTAAAGACGACTCGCTCCGTCCAGTTTCCGTGCGCGTCGTAGGTGTGTTCGAAACGCAGGTACTGTGTACGCGAGATGTCTTTCGAAGGGCTTATCTTCCCGGCTTCATCGAACTGCATACCGTGCGAAGTGTGTTCGGTGGTCTCTTCGATCAGGTTGTCGCGATCATCGTAGCGGTATGTGGTGCGGTGACCACCGAGTTCTCCCATGCGCAAACGCCGCTCTACCAAGCGGCCCTTGCCATCGTATGTATAAGTCCTGCTTGACAGGACCTTTTGGGGACCAAACACGTCGGCAAACATAGCCATCACTGCCTCGCGAGCCGCCGGCGATGCATCTTCAAGTGCTTTGTCGAGATTCGGGCACGGGCCCTGTTCGCCGGCATGCATCTCATCGTTCACCAGCCGTCCTGCGCTATCTCTCTTGTAGGTCAGACGGTTCACAAGCCGATGGTCATCGTCGTACAGTAAGACTTCGTCAAGCGGAGCGCCTGTTTCATCGGACGCGAACCCCGAGCAATCGATCCCATACCCTGCGTTGGGTTCCTGCTTCGGAATAAAACACACTCTTGTTCTCTTGCCGTCCTGGCTGTAACTATAGGTTTCGGGTTCGCGCTCTCTTCCGTCCGGATCCACAGTGACAATACGCGTTAGTCGCCCGGACTCATCGTAAGAGTAAATGTTCCTGGTAATTGCGCCGCCATCCAACCCGAAGCGTGTTTCTTGTATGCGGCCCGCTGCGTCGTAAGTGTAACTGGACCGGGAGACCGATCCGTCCAGGTTGTGGTATTCGATTTCGTCGATTCTCCCGTCGGGATGGAACCGGACCAATGTGAAGTGTGGCGCCTCATGCTCGGTTCGTAAGGTGTGTACGGGACCTTGGACGTTCCACTTCGCCAAGTCACTCGTGAGCATTTCCCATCCACTGCTTGCGGCTGGTGTGGGCCGCGGCGAACAGCGCCAGGAATCCCACCATCAAGCCCACGGAAGCGCCCAAGCCGATCAACTCCGGTTTCGCGGAGCGCATCCAAAGCGTCAGCGTGAGGTTGCAGAGCACCGGGATGAAGGCGGCGCTTAGCGGCAGCCCGGGGCGGTCCAAGGCGAACAGCGCGCGCCCGGTCAGCTCCAGCAGGCTCCAGCCGATCAGGCTGGGCGCCAAGCCCAGGAAAACCGCGGAGACCAGGCTGGTGGATTCCGCCGTGAAGCTGCCGCGCTGAAACATGACGGCGATGACGGGCTGGCGGAACAGCAGTGCAAATGCGCATCCCCCCACGGCGGCCAGCGCCGCCAGGCCGAGCGTCTTATCGATCAGGCGGAAAGCTTCGCGCAGGCGCAGTTGGCTGCGCAGCCGGGCAATCTCCGGCAGCAGGGAATTGGAAATCGGGCTCACCAGGAAAGCCAGCGGGACGCCTACGCCGCGCATGCAGTAATCCATCGCGGCGGCCATTCCTGGTCCGGCTTGCGTGGCCCAGGCGCGCGTGAAGACCATGTTCAGCGCCAGGCCGGCGGCATAGAGCGAGATGGTGACGGGCCGCGTCAGGATTTCGCGCCAGTGCACCTGGCACGCAGGCAAGTCTTTCGTCTGGAGACCCTTGCGCGCGCAGAAGTATACGACGGCGAACTGCACCCATGCGCCCACGCTGTAGCCGATCGCGAAGCCATACACCCCCAGCAGGCGCCATAGGCTCAACGCGCCGAGGATCGTGAACAGATTGAGAGACGCCTGATAGTAAGCAAAGGGTGCGAAGCGCCGGTCGGTATAGAGCAAGGCGGAGTTGATGGCCGCCGAGCCGGCCGCCATGATGGAGAGCGCCACGATGCGCAGAAGGCGGACCGCCGTGTGATAGTAGTTCGGGTCCAAGCCCGGCGCCAGTATGCGAATCAGCCAGGGCGCCGAGACCACCATCCCGAGCGTCAGCAGCGAAAACAGCCAGGCGAACCACCGGTTCAGCTTCAGAAACAGCGCGGTGCGCGCGGCGCCCTGCCGCTCGGTGAGCATGGGCACGAAAGCGAAGACCATGGTGTTGATGAGGACGGCATTGAGCGCGTCCAACGGGCCCACGGCCACGGCCAGCGAATCGGCCAGCGTGTGCGTACCGAGCAGGTAGGCGGTCAACGCCAGGCGCGCAAAACCGATGAGGTTGCCGGCGATGATACCGACGCCGATCGTCAGCCCGCCGCGCAGCAGCGGACTTTCCACCGCCCGAGTGATGACGCGTTCCGCCAGGACTGGTGTGGGGGAATCGGTGCTCAGGTTGTATCCCTCCGGCCGGGCACGGCCGGCCTAAGATGCGGCCCGCGCCGCCGCCAGCGCAGTTTCGTAATTCGGGAAATCCGCCACTTCCTTCACGTACTCCGCGTGCTTGATGGTGTTGTCTTTGTCGACCACGAAGATGGCGCGGCTCTCGATGCGCAATTCCTTGATGAGGGTGCCGTATTGGCTGCCGAACGAACCATCCTTATGGTCCGACAGCATCTTGACCTTGTCGACGCCAAACGCGCCGCACCAGCGCTTCTGCGCGAAGGGTAGATCCATGCTCACCGTGAAGATATCGACGTTGGGCAGCTTGCCGGCTTCCTCGTTGAAGCGCTTGGTCTGCGCGTCGCATACCGGCGTATCCAGCGACGGCACCACGCTGAAGATGCGCACGTGATTTCCGGTGCCGGCCAGTGTAACAGGCTTCAGATTATTGTCCACTACGTTGAAATCCGGCGCCTTGTCGCCGGGCTTGAGCTCCGGCCCGAGCAGGGTCTTGGGATCTCCGCGCAGTGTGGTTGCTCCTGGTCTTTCCATCTCTCCTCCTCTGATGTGGGTGATTTCCTTATTGTATCAACTGCCCGAACTCCTCCACGTCCGTGGTGGGCAGCTTGCAAGTGTAGTCTTCGCAGACGTAGGCGGTGGCTTGGCCGTTCAGGACCGTCATAGTCGCCACTACGGGAAGGTAGCCGGCCAAGGCCTTGCGGGACTCCTCGCCATCCACTAGAAGCACGATGCGATTGGGGACGAAGCGCGAGTGGAGGGCATGCAGCAAGCGGCGCGTATCCGGCGCATCGCGCTGGCCCACCAGGACGATCTGCTTCGGCTTGGAAATGCTGAACTCGTAGGCCACTAACATTTGCGGGACGCCTACCGGCGCAGCCACGATGCGGGACGCGAAGGCCGCCAGCGCATGGTTGGCGGACTCCTGGAAATCCTGGCGGCCCGTGACCTGGGCCAAGCGCAGCAGGTTCAGGACGGCGACGGAGTTGGCGGACGGTTCCGCGCCGTCGTAATCTTCCTTCATCCGCATAACCAGCGAGGGATCGCCGGCGGCGGTGCTGTAGAAGGCGCCGTTCTCCGCGTCTTCGAATAGCTCGGCCTGTTTTTCGCTGAGCCGGATCGCCAGTTCGAGGTCGCGCAATTCGAAGCCGGTTTCGTACAGATCGAGCAGGGCCTGGATGAAGAAAGCGTAGTCGTCCAGGAAGCCAGGAATGGCGGCGTCGCCCCGGCGGTAGCGCCGCAGCAGGGTTCCGGTGGCTGGGTCGTACATGCGGCTCACGATGAAATCCGCGGCGCGGCGGGCCGCTTCGGCATAACGCGGTTCGGCCAGCACCGCGCCGGCCTTGGCGAGCGCCGAGATCATGAGCCCGTTCCAGGCGGTCAGGATTTTGTCGTCGAGGTGCGGCCGGACGCGCTTCCCGCGCGCTTCCAAAAGCTGCCCCGCGGTTTTGAGAATAGCGGCCTGCCTGGCCGGCTCTTCGACGGGATGCGCCTGGTAGAGAATGTTCTTGCCCGTGAACTCCTGGTGCGGGTCGTTCTGGACGTTGCCCTGCTCCTCGACGCCGAACCGGTGGCAGAACCACTGGGCGTCGGGTTGGCCGACCACCGCTTCGATTTCCGATTGCGTCCAGACGTAGAAAGCGCCTTCGCCTTTGACCTCCGGATGCGCCGCATCGATCACGCTGTCGGCGTCCTCGGCGGAGTAGAAACCGCCGTCCGGATCACGCATGTCGCGCAGCACGTAATCGAGGATGCCGCGCGCGGTTTCGGCGAGCGCAGCGTCGCCCGCGATCTGAAACGCTTCCAGATACGAAATCGCCAGTTGCGCCTGGTCGTAGAGCATCTTTTCGAAGTGCGGGACAAACCAGCGGGCATCCACGGAATAGCGATGGAAGCCGCCGCCGAGTTGGTCGTACATGCCGCCCTTGCCCATCTCGCGCAAAGTAGCGAGCACCATGTCGAGCGCTTCCTGATTCCTGGTGCGGGCATAGTAGCGCAACAGAAAATTGAGCGTGACCGGGCGGGGGAACTTGGGCGCTTCTCCGAAGCCCGCGTAACGCGCATCGAAGCTGCGGCGGAAGATGTAGAATCCGCTGTCGAGCGCATTCTTGTCGAGGCGCAATGTGGAGCCGGGCGCGGCGTGCGCTTCGGCGGCGGCGGCTTGTTGGGTGAGCTTCTCGATCACTTCGCGGCTGGATTCCACGATCTTGTCGCGATCCTGCCGCCAGGCTTCGGCGATGCGCTCCAGCACCATGGGGAAGCCAGGATGCCCATAGCGCTGCTCGGGCGGGAAATAAGTTCCGCCGTAGAAAGGCTTCAGATCGGGCGTGAGCCAGACGGACATGGGCCAGCCTCCACCGCCGGTCGAGGCCTGCACGAAGGTCATGTAGATGCGGTCGACGTCCGGGCGCTCCTCACGGTCCACCTTGATCGAGACGAAGTGCCGGTTCATGATGGCGGCGATGGCATCGTTTTCGAAAGACTCGCGCTCCATCACATGGCACCAGTGGCAGGTCGAGTAGCCTATGGAAAGGAAGATCGGCTTGTCTTCGCGGCGCGCTTTTTCGAACGCCTCCGGCCCCCAAGCGTACCAGTCCACCGGGTTGTGGGCGTGTTGCAAGAGGTAGGGACTCTTTTCGTCGATCAGGCGGTTGGTGTGCATTTTGAAGAGCTAGGGATCATTTGCGAGCCTCGCTCGCTTGCGCCGGCAGGAGTGCCCGACCCAAGGGGTACCCCGGCAGGCTGAGAGCCTGCGCCACGGTCACAACCGCACTCCGGCCAGTTCGGGCAGGTAGTGCTCTTCGCGGAGGCGGTCCAGAGTGTCCGCCAGCTTCTGCCTGGCTTCGGCGGGCATGGGGCTCACCGGCTTGCGGCAAGGCCCGGACGGGAGGCCGACCATGTGCATGGCTTCCTTGATGACCGCGGGGAAAGTGTGCAGACTGAATGCCTGGCGCAGGGTGGCAGCGAGGGCCTGCAGGCGCGCGGCCTTCTCCAGGTCGCCGGCGCGAAAGGCACGCAGCAGGTCGACGAACAATCGCGGCGCCACGTTGGCGCACGCCGTCATCGCGCCGGAGCAGCCCCGCTCGAGCGCCGGCAGGATGAGGTGATCGCGGCCGATGAAGACGGCGAAGGGGCGCTCGCGGCCGATGGCTGTCAACTCGGCGATGCGGTCCAGATCGCCGGTCGAATCCTTCAAGCCCGCAAAATTTTCGCACGCGGCGGCGATGCGGCGGACGGCGGCAGGCGTGAGATCGACGCCCGTGCGCTCCGGGATGTTGTAGGCCAGCACGGGCAAATGCACGGCGCGGCACACTTCGATGTAATGTTCCACGAGCTCGTCTTCGGACGGGCGCACGTAATACGGTGTGACGACCACCAGCCCCGCAAGGCCATCCGCCGCGGCGCGCTGGGCGAGGTGTATCGTCTGGCGGGTACCGGGGCAGCCCACCTGGCCGTAGACCGGAACGCGGCCGCGCGCGGACTGGCGGCAGAACCGCAAAGCCACGATGCGCTCTTCGTCGCTGAGGGAAAAAAACTCGCCCTGACCTCCGGTGGCCAGCAGCCCGTCGACGCCAGCTTCGATCTGGACGTCGATGATCTTCTGCCAGGCGTTGAAGTCGATGCGCTCGTCCTGTTGGAAGGGCGTGACCAGAGCGGTGATGATGCCTTGGGGGAGGCGATCAGGCACGTTCATTATATTAGCGCACCCCTGGAGCGGGGTTGCGGGATGTAGGGGCGACACCCGGGTGATTCGGCGGCCGGGTTAGGTGAGTGCATGCGATTCGTTTTCTGAGCAAACGAAGCCAATTTCGATATATCTTCTTTATGAATCTCGAGGCTAAGCACCGGATAGGCAAAGCGGGTTTTCGGCAATGGCCGTGATCCCTTCTCGCCCTGACTCTAGCATGCGGGCGTGTCGTGGCTGGCGGCGGTGGGGTGGGGCGCGGGGTGTAAATGAGTGGATAAATTGGGGTAAGGGGCTGGGGGGAGTTTTTCGTGGGCGTGTGAACGGGGAAACGAACAGGGGGCCGTCGAGTTATGCCTGCGTACTTGGTCAGGAAAAGCAGGGGGAGGCGAAGGCGAGAACTCAGCGCTGGCGGATCGGTTGCAGATCACGACGGGAGTTTTGAACCCTTGGTGGCGAGGCAAACTTGTAAGATAGGGTGGTTGCGAGGGATTCTTGTTTCGAGCTTTGGATTATGGCGCTGAGGTAGCGGCGATTCTGGCGCTGGACGGCGATGGCGAGCGGCTGATGCCACTGGCGATGGAGCGGTGTTCGCAGGAGGCGGCTCGGGAACGCTTGCGGGCGGTGTCCGCGGACCGGTTGTTCGCCGGAGCGCGCGCACCGGAAGCGGCGCTGAGCGGCCTTTATGTGTACTTCTCCTGTTTCGAGGAGGCGCACGCAACCGCGCAAGACATCGCCACGGCGGAGGGCAGCTATTGGCACGCTATCGTGCACCGGCAGGAACCAGATGCCGGCAATGCGGCGTATTGGTTCCGGCAGGTGGGAGCGCATCCAATCTTTCCGGCGCTGGCGCGCGCGGCGGGCCGGGAGGGCGGTTGGGATCCGTTCGCGTTCATCGAGATGTGCGAACAGGCGCGGGAGCGGCCGAGATCGGAGATGGAGACTCGCGCGCGGGAGATACAGCGGATCGAATGGCAACTCCTTTTCGATTACTGCGCGCGGCCGCGGTAGCATAAATGGAGATGGCGAGCTGAAGCTCGCCCGGCACGCTGAAGCGTGCGCCACGTTATGCGAGAGTACGTGCTCATCCTGGGTATGGCCTGCGCGGCGGCCCTGGCCGGTGCGCCTCTGGACCGGAAGGACGTGGAATACGCGCGACCGGGCGGGAGGCCGCTACTGC
>Ga0181523_10000195_pt1 | contig 66289 bp, 60 predicted proteins | sample PEATcosm2014_Bin_43_FD_119752 | JGI IMG/M metagenome (GOLD analysis project Ga0181523, IMG submission 119752) | Peatland microbial communities from MTU Mesocosm Facility, Houghton, MI, USA - PEATcosm2014_Bin05_30_metaG | ecosystem: Environmental > Terrestrial > Soil > Wetlands > Peat | place... | reverse complement strand
GCTTCGCCTTCCACGTCTTCGGCAATGATCACCAGCGGGCGTCCGCCCTTGGCAATCTGCTCCAGCAGCGGAAGCAGGTCCTTCATCGAGGAAATTTTCTTTTCGTGGATCAGGATGTAGGCGTTCTCGTAAACGGCTTCCATCCGCTCGGGATCGGTGACGAAGTAGGGCGAGAGGTAGCCGCGGTCGAACTGCATGCCTTCGACGACTTCCAACTGCGTTTCCATCGTCTTGGCTTCTTCCACGGTGATGACGCCGTCTTTGCCAACCTTCTTCATGGCCTCGGCGATGATCTTGCCGATGGTCTCGTCGTTGTTGGCCGAGATGGTGCCGACCTGCGCGATCATGTCGCCGGTGACCTTCTGCGAGAACTTGTCCAGCGCGCTGCCGCTGCGGTTGCCATCGTTGTCGACGGTGCCGCAAACCGCGGTAACGGCCTTCTCGATGCCGCGCTTCAGGGCCATCGGGTTCGCTCCGGCAGCAACCGTCTTCACGCCTTCGCGGTAAATGGACTGCGCCAGAACGGTCGCGGTGGTGGTGCCATCACCGGCCACATCAGAGGTCTTGGAAGCAACCTCGCGCACCATCTGTGCGCCCATGTTCTCCAGCGGGTCCTTCAGTTCAATTTCCTTGGCTACGGTGACGCCGTCCTTGGTGATGAGCGGCGAACCGAATTTCTTTTCGATCACGACGTTGCGGCCCTTGGGACCGAGCGTGACCTTCACAGCATCAGCCAGAATATTCACGCCATGAAGAATCGCCTGGCGTGAATCTTCTCCGTGCAGAATTTGTTTTGCCATTTGTTTTTCTCCTAGTTGTCAGTAGCCAGTACCCAGTTGTCAGTCAAATCAGAACTGGACCGGCTAAAAATCGTTGTCGGTTGTCGGTTGTCAGTGCCCGCGAGTTCATCTCGCTTCAGCCATCGCTGCCAGGTTCAACTGGCAACTGGCTGCTGACTACTTCTTGGCTGCGTGTTCCTTGGGCTTCGCGGCGCCTTCCAGTATGCCGAGCACTTCTTCCTCGCGCATGATCAGGAAGTCTTCGCCGTCGATCTTGATTTCCGTGCCGGCATACTTGCCAAACAGGACGCGATCGCCCGCCTTTACATCCAGCGGGAAGGTCTCGCCTTTATCGTTGCTCTTGCCCCGGCCCACGGAGATCACTTCGCCCTCTTGCGGCTTGTCTTTGGCGCTGTCGGGAATAATGATTCCGCCACGTGTGGTTTCCGCCTCTTCAACCCGGCGGATCACGATGCGGTCGTGCAGGGGAGTCAGTTTGGTAGACATTCTTTGAACTCCTTTCAATTTGTCGAACTCAGTTGGATTTCAGGTACCCATCAGCCCGTCGAAGCAACTGCGCTCTCGGCTGGGCGACGTATGGGGTTTGTGCAGCAATTGATGCGGAAGGGAGCTTGTTAGCACTCACCGCCTACGAGTGCTAATATACCAACTCGCACCTTGTCTGTCAAGCCCCGACGCCCGCTTTTGCGGCGCGCCTGGCACCCTTCGTCTCCACCGTCGTCTTCACGCTGACTGGCTCCCTCTTTCGCGCCCTGGCGGGTGCCCCGGAGCCTGCGCTGAGCTTGTCGAAGAGTCTCGCGGTGTTCGAGACCCGGGTGATCTTGCCCTTCTTGTCAGAGACGCTATTCGCACACGCGGCGACGCACCTCCATCTGTTTCAGGTTGGTGCGCGCGCCATCCAGCGCGGCTAGCACCAGCCTCGCCTGCTTCGGATCCAGCCGGTGGCTGGTGATTCCGTACAGCGCCTGCATGTACCCGATCTGGATGGCAGCCGCGTCCTCCAGAAACGGGATGGGGAATTCTGGCATGGGCGGCAAATCCGCGGACCCTGGGCCCGGAACCTGGAACATGCCGCGGCTAACCGGAAGGCATGCGCGCGCTCCCGCGTGGTAATAACAGAAACGCTGGCCGCGCATTGCCGGCGAGGCGCAGCGCGCCCCGCTGGGCTTGATATGCTCACAGATAGAGACGCTCACAAGATACCTCCTTCAAAAAAGTAAAAAATAAAGTCTTGCTGCACAGCAGCTTACAAAAGACGGAATTGCAAAGTATTACGGTCAAAGGACTTAGACTGGCCTGTAACTCCCGTGTCTTGAAGACTTTGCAGGTCGGTCCGTAAGGTATTCCGTCCATTGCACTTAGCTCAGTCAGCAAAGCCAGTGTTTTTAATACTTTAAAAATATTCGGTTTAACAACTGGCCACTAGCCACTGACCACTGTTCCTCCATAAACACAAATAGGGCGGGAGCGCCAGGAGCGAGGCGGATCCTACCCTAGGCTATTATCGTTAACTAAAATGGTGTCAATACAAAACTGGCCCAACGTCTAGTTTCATTCCCGAATTGGAACAGGCAACCGTTTCTATGGGCCTTCACAGGCGGGTGCCCCATCCTTCTCCCCGTCTTTTGGGGAGAGGATGGGCCCGATGGACGCAGCCATCGCAAGGTGACCGTCGTCACGGTACCACCTTGAACCCTGGCCTTAGGCTTTGTTTATGCCTTGGGGGGTTGAAGCGCTATCAGAACACCGGTGATCTCCATTTCGTAACTTTCAGTTGCTACATTCAACCCCAGGCCGCATAACTAAACGGTTCAGCATGCAGGGCAGTTCCTTGGAAGCCACTCGCCATATCGTAAGTAATCTACCTATCGTTCTAAAACTAGAACGTCGATGGGTAGGAGAGTATAAAGGCTGAGAAGCACGGAGCACAGAAATTCCCGTGTATCCCCACGACCTGAGAGCGCCCGAAAGCGTAGGGAAAATGAACCGTCTTTGCGAAGTGGCGTTCTGTGCGATCGCAGTCGTTCTTTGTTCTGTGAGCCACTCAAGCGCGACGCCTGTACCGGCAGACCAGCAGATTACCGTGACGCATTTTGTTATCGAGGGTGCGGATAGCCTATCCACCTCCCAGATCGAGGAAGTCAAGTCTTCGGTGATGGGCAGGCCGGAATCTGCCGAAGTGTTGATGGATGCTGCGAGGCACCTCCTCACCGCTTCTCTGGAGAGTTACTGTTATATCCGGCCGGACATTCAGTTGGAGGTGGTGAATGCGAAGGCTTCGCCCGACGCGGCATGGATGCACGCTACTGTCCGGGAAGGCATTCGGTATCGGCTGCGCAACTTTCGTGTCCAATGGGCACAGGTCTTTTCAGCGCAGGAAATCGGACAGCAGTTACCGCTCGACGCCATGCGCCGAGGTGACTGCTCGGGCTTGGCAACCGTGGATGCTACGGTGACTGACCTCTACGAACGTCGAGGTTTCAGGAATGTGAAGGTGAATCAACTACTGCAGGCAAACAAGGCAACCGAGCAGTTCGACTTGACGTTGTATATCGACGAACGCAAGTGAACGCGTAAAACAACAATGCCCGCTGCGGGCAAACTTCCGAGAGCTCAGAGGGTAAGGAGCTGTACTGCCAGTCAATTGGCGAAACATCGCCCTTGCACAAGTGGTCCTATCGTTTCGAAACTGCTTAGTCTCGCGATTGGCCACGCTATGCAACCTCACGGCTTAGTTTCTTGCAGCAGGATCACATCCGACACATAGCGACCGCGCAATACACCGAGATTCTTTCCATCTGGCGACAAGTCGACAGACCAGATTTGCTCCGACTTGAAATCTGTCACCTGACGGCCCGCAGAGCCGTCCAGTGGCTGCATCCAGATGTTGTCGACGCCGTTCTCCCGCATCGCATAGACGACGGACTTCCCGTCGTGGGTGAACTGCAAGCCACGCGTTCGATGGCCGGCGTCGAGCATGCGTGGCGGACTCGATGATCCGAGGTCGTACAGCGCTATCGTTGTGGGTCGCCGCGCGTCCAGCAGGGCGGCCGCCAGAGTCTTGCCGTCAGGAGAAAAACTGAGCGCTGCAGCTCCCGAATAACCCTGGGGCAGATCCAGAATTGCTTCCGACTTGCCGGAGCCGTCCACCGGGACACGATGGATTTTCGAATCACGATTATTGAAGTAATAGACCCATTTCTGATCGGGCGAGCAAGCTGGCGAACGGTCGTCATCTCCGTGGGTTAATTGCAGTGGACCGGTACCGTCAGCATTGGTACGCCAGACACTTCGGGAATGTGTGCCGCCGCGATCTTGCCAGGTGAGAACGATGTAGTTTGTGCCACAGGAGAAGGGGGTGAACATTCGCGCACTCCCATCCGCCAGAAGCTGGGTTTGATTCTTGCCGTCAAGCCCCACTTTGAGCAGGCGGCCAAAGTTGTTCAGCAGAAGATTGCCATCGGCACTCCAGTGCAGGCTGCTCCAGTCGTCGAAGTCATTGGCTTGCGATATTACGGGGCGCGGCTCGGCATAGCCGTGGCCGGTATCGGAGAGGACGAAAACCGTTGCCTCACTTCGAACCAGAACGGTGCCCAGCGTTTTTCCGTCGGCGGAAACCGTGACGGTCGCATATCGGTTGGAGTCGCGAGTGATCGGCTCAATCTCGCCTCCCGTTTCGCGCAGGAACCCGATTTGAGCCTTTATGCCATTTGCTCCGGTTTGCCCATGCATGAGAAATAGCACACGATCAATCGGCGACCATTTGATTTCCGCGAGAAACTCATTCGGGAAAGCTACGAAGCGATGCAACTTGCCGGTAGGCACATCGAGGACATCGATCGCGGCCCGCTCGCCGTTTCCGCCCACCCGGGAGCTGTAAATCTCATCTCCCTTCGGAGACCATGCCAGGAAGTCCGGTACGTTCACCGCGGGCTCAGTCAGCAGACCCTTCTCGTTTCCGCCCTCTAAAGATGCCGAGAGGATGCGGTACTTGCCGATTTCTGGATCGTTCTCGCGTATGTATGCGATACGCTGTCCATCAGGAGAAAACGTGAGGCTTTGGCTGGCGATATTCTGCACCACAATTTGCGGCTCTCCCCCCAATACCGGAGAGCGGTAGAGGTTGTAATGCGTGCGGCTGGCATTCTCGGCTTTGCTGAAATAGATGTAGTTTCCATCCGGCGAAAAGGCCAGGCCCAGATAATCCGTAGCCGAGGGCGGGATCACTTGCGTAACGCTTCCCGTGGGCACATTGCAAAGCCAGAGACTTTGCTGCCCGCTGTCATCGGTTACGCTCAGCACGTACTTTCCGTCGGGAGAAATGGCTGCTCCCGCCACCTTGCCCGAATCCGTGACGCGCGTGACCGTGAATTTCTGGAAGGGTGCTGGGGCAGGACGATGCAACAAGGAATAGATTCCGAAACCCGCCGCGCCGAGCACGATCAAGATAGCAACCACACCGGCCGCGAATCCCAACTTGTGCTGCTTCGCCACCGTGACCACCGCGGAACTGCTGCTGGTCTGTGCCAATTGCGCCGGGGATAGTGTTGCTGTTACTGCAGCTGCTGTCCCCGCGCTAACCGACGAGACCGAGGCCGGCTGAGAAACACTCGTCTCCTGCACCGCCGGCGTCGTTTCCGAACTTGCCGCCGTTACACGACCCGTTCCCGTATCGCGTTTCAGGCGCAGCAACTCAGAGCGCATCTCCGACGCGTGCTGATAACGGAGTCCGCGATCTTTCTCCAAGGCCCGCTCGATGATCCGTTCCAGCTCGGCCGGAATGTCGGGATTCAATCGGATCGCCGGCGCCGGAGCGCGGTTGAGAATGGCGTCGAAAATCAGCGCCGAGCTTTCCCCGCGGAAAGGCAACGTCCCGGTCGCCATTTCATAGAGAACAGCGCCAAAGGAAAACAAATCCGTCCGTGTATCCAGTTCTTTGCCCTTAGCCTGCTCTGGCGACATGTAGGCAACGGTACCCAGCGTCGCGCCCGGACTGGTCAGGTGGTCGGCATCGGAGGCCAGCTCAGTGGCGGTTTGTTCGCGCGCCACGACTTTTGCGGTAACCTTCGCCAATCCAAAGTCGAGAATCTTGGCGTGGCCGCGCCGGCTCACGAGGATGTTTGCAGGCTTGATGTCGCGATGGATGATGCCTTCGCTGTGAGCTGCGTCGAGCGCGTCGGCAATCTCGGTACTCAGGTCCAACAGCAGCTCAATCTCCAGTGGCTTGCCCAGGATGAGATGCTTCAGGGTTACACCATCGAGAAACTCCATGGCGATGAAAGCCCGGCCGTTTTCTTCGCCGATGTCGTAAATCGTGCAGATGTTGGGATGGTTCAGCGCCGATGCAGCTTTCGCCTCGCGCCGAAATCGTTCCAGAGCCTGGTGATCGTGGGCCAGGTCTTCGGGCAGGAATTTAAGAGCAACGAAGCGGTCGAGCCGTATGTCCTCGGCCTTATAAACCACTCCCATTCCGCCCGCACCCAGCTTCTCGACGATCCGGTAATGCGAGATGGTTTGGCCGATCATTGGCAGCGAATCTTACTTTGGCGGAACCGGCAAGTCAATGAAGACCGGGCGGTTGGTGGCGTCTCAGACTGATCGTTGACGTAAAATCGTCATTCCACAAGTGATCCCGCCGTGGAGTAGTGGCGGGAGCCCCAGGTCTCGCGCTTTTCGATACCTGGGTAAGTTCGGATCGCCGCTCTTCTATTAATATGACTCGACTACAATGTGGGCGAACTTTACAGTTCCAATAACCTGAGTTTGGCGGGATAATCGGATCAGGTTCAGGTGTGATCGTGTCCATCCCCGGTACGGTTCGAACCACTTCGTCGTGTGCGTTCGCTGTTCTGGCGGCCGCCTTGTGCTTGCCGGCATTCAGCGCAGCCCAGACTGCGCCTGCAAATACATCGTCGCCGAGCGATCAGTCTGCGTCGAGCGGGGCGACGCTTTCGCCCGCTGCCCATCCCGATGCGACCGGCGTAGGAATCCCGACGGCCAAGGAGATCGAAGCCGCTGCGTCAGAAGCGACCTCCAACGAACCCGATCCCAGTGCAGGTTCGCCGCCTCCGAAGCCCTCGACAGCGACCAGTCCTTCACCGAACGGGCCGGCGCAGTCTTCGACGCTTGCTCCGAAGTACAACGTCGCGCTCATCGGTCAGCGAAATGTCGGTAGTGGACTGGACTTCTACTCGATCGAACGCGAGGTCGCGCTGGGACGGCAGCTGTCGCAACAAGTCGAGTCGAGCGCGAGGGTGATCAGCGACCCCGTCGTTACCGAATATGTCAATCGCATTGGCCAGAACCTGGTGCGCAACTCCGATGCGCGCGTGCCCTTCGTCATCAAGGTCCTCGATACTGAGGAGGTGAACGCGTTCGCGCTGCCGGGCGGATTTTTCTACGTGAACAGCGGGCTGATTCTGGCCGCTGACAACGAAGCCGAACTGGCCGGCGTGATGGCACATGAGATTGCTCACGTCTGCGCCCGCCATGCCACCAAGAACATGACCCGCGCCCAGATCTGGAACATGGCTTCCGTGCCGCTGATTTTCATCGGCGGACCGGTGGCTTATGCCATCAGCGAAGTCGCCAGTCTGGCGGTGCCGCTGGGCTTTCTGAAGTTTTCACGCGACGCCGAACGCGAGGCCGATTTGCTTGGCCTGGAATATGACTACGCCACGGGCTACGATCCGCAGGCGTTCGTCGAATTCTTCGAGAAGCTCAACGTCGAGAAGAAGAAGCAGAACATGGTGGCCAAAGCGTTTGCCACCCATCCGATGAACGTCGAGCGCATTGAAGCCGCGCAGGATGAAATCCGCAAGTATCTGCCGGATCGTCCCGAATACGTTCTTGACACCAGCGAATTCGAGAGCGTCAAGGCGCGCCTGCTGGCGTTCGACAACGGACGGCGCATCGGCGGCGCCAAACCAAACTCGGGCCGTCCAGTGCTGCTGAAGAGAACCAGTACGTCGAGCGACAGCGGTTCCGGAACGTCCGATTCCGGGAGCGCTCCCAACCCGCAAGACGATGGACGTCCTACGCTGAAGCGCAGCCCCAGCAGCAGTCCAGATTAGACGACACGATTGCGAAGGCAGGCTGGCGGCTAAAGGCAGTTGCTAATTGCTAGTTGCTAATTGCTAATCGCTGCTTCACCCGAAAATATCCTTCACCTTGTTCAGCAACGAGCGGCTCACTGGCGTGTTCTCCACCGACAGCGTGCTGTGCAATTCCTGCAGGAGTTCGCGCTGCCGTTTGCTGAGCTTCGCCGGCGTTTGCACTCTCACTTCCACGAACAGATCGCCACGGCCGCGGCCATTCAGCACCGGAACGCCCTTGTTCTTCAGCTTGAAGTTCGCGCCGGTTTGCGTGCCCTCGGGAATTCGTAGCGTCTCTTCGCCTTCCAGCGTCGGCACTTTTATCTCGGCCCCCAAAGCCGCTTGCGAGATGGATATCGGCAACATGCAGTGCAGGTTCTTGCCATCACGTTCGAAGAAGCTGTGCTCCCTTGCGTGGAGCACGATGTACAGATCGCCCGGCGGACCACCGAAGACGCCGGCTTCACCCTCGTTCGAATACAGAATGCGTGCGCCTTCCTCGACGCCCGCTGGAACCTTGACCGTGACGGTGCGATCGCGCGTGACTCGTCCCTGGCCGCGGCATTGGTTGCAGGGATCCACGATTAGCTTGCCCGATCCGCCACACGTGCTGCAGGCACGCGTTATGGAGAAGAATCCCTGCTGGTAGCGCATTTGCCCGCGTCCGCCGCAAGTGGTGCAATTGATCGGCGCTTTCCCCGGCGCCATACCGCTGCCATTGCATTTGTCGCACTGTTCCTGTCGGCGAACCTGCACCTGTTTGGTGACCCCGAAGACCGCTTCCTCGAATTCCAGAGTCAGGTCCTCGCGCAGATCGGCGCCGCGCTGGGCGCGGGTGCGACGCCGACCAGCGTGGCCGCCAAACATGTCACCGAAGATGTCGCCGAAGATGTCCTGAAAGTCGATGGTATCGAAGCCGCCGAAGCCCGCGCCTCCCGCGTTGCCTACACCTGCGTGGCCGAAGCGATCGTAGCGCGCGCGCTTCTCGCTGTCGGCAAGAACGGCGTAAGCCTCACTGCATTCTTTGAAGCGCTCTTCCGCCTCGGGATTGTCGGGGTTGCGGTCAGGATGGTACTGCAGTGCAAGCTTGCGATAGGCGCTCTTGATTTCCGGATCGCCGGCGGTGCGCGAGACACCCAGGACCTCGTAGTAATCGCGTTTCACTGTGGTGGCCAGAAGTAGTAACCCCTCACTACAAGGTAGAGCTGGCCTTTAGGCCAGCGTCTAAAGCCCGTTTTCTCTCTTCCTGAGCCGGCTTCAGCCGGCGGCACCAGGCACCTATTTGGGATTGCGTGCGACCCTCACCATTGCCGGGCGCAAAAGGCGATCTTTCAACTTATATCCCCGTTGCAGCTCGTCGATTATATGGTTGTCCTCAGCGTCGACGGTCTCAACCATCTGCACGGCCTGGTGAAGATTGGGATCAAACAGCTCGCCCTCGGCGGGAATTGGCTGCACGCCCACCTTGGCCAGCGCATCATGAAACTGCTTGTCGATGAGCTCGATGCCCGAGCGGAAATCTTCCACCGACGCAGCATTCGTTTTCAGCGCGCGGTCCAGGCTGTCGAGGATGGGCAGCAGCGTCTTCAGCGCCTCCGCCAAAGCATACTCCCGATAGTCCTGCTGCTCTTTCGCATTGCGCTTGCGGAAGTTGTCGAACTCGGCTTGCAGCCGCGCTGCGCGGTCAAGATAGGCTGCGCGCTCGGTGCGAGCTTTCTCCAGCTCAGCTTCCATCTCCGCAACGCTGGGCTGAGCCGCCTTGCCCCCTTCGCCCGGTGCCCGTGACGCGCTTTCGTCGTCCGGCCCTGCAGGCGGTAATTCGTGGTCTAGCTCCAAACCCGTGTCGGAGCCTCCGTTGTGTTTCTTGTAAGCCATATGTCGCTAAAATCTCTCGCCTCTCCTGAAGGGGCGCAGCTTTCAGCTGCGCCGTTGCAAATCCCGTAAATTTGTCGTCCCGAGCCGACTTCAGTCGGCGAGGGATCTGCTGTTTCGAGTCTTTCAGCAAACTGTGAAGCGCTGCTCCAGCTACGTCGACTCGTTCCACGCCTTATCGAACATCCGCGCGATGTACGACACCGCGGTAATCGTATGCTCGTAATCCATGCGTGTCGGCCCAATGACCGCCAGCGATCCCATGACCTCGTCGCCCACGCGTGCCGGCGTTCCAATCAGCACGAAGTTATTTAGATGCGGCATGGCGTCTTCAAGACCCACAACCACGCGCACCGCCTCCTGGCGCGCGTCAAGATACGCCGACAGCAAATCGACCACGCGCTGTTTTTCCTCCAACGTCGTCAGCAACTGGCGCAGACGCTCTTTGTCCTGCTCGGTGATCACCAGGTTGGCCGCGCCCTCCACGTACACCGATTGCGCCGCGTCCTCGGTAGCCAGCGCGCCCTGAGTGTAGAGCTGTTCCACCGACGCCATCAAGCGGTCGTATTCACCGCGCTCCTGCTGCACACGCTTTGCGATCTCTTCGCGTAGCGATTCCATCTCCCAGCCGCGGAAGTTCTGATTGATATACGCCGCAGCCTCTTCCAGATCGGCAATCGCGAGATCGTTACTCAGCCGCAGCACGCGATCGCGCACCAAGCCGTTGCGCATCACCACCACCGCCAGCACTTTCTTGTCGGCCATACGCTGGAAGTAGACATGCTCCAGCGCGTTGCGCTGCCCCGCCGCCGAGGTGACCGTCACTCCCACACCGTGGGATATCAGCGACAGCACGTGCGACGTGCGCTCCATGAACTCCTGCACATCCTGCGTGCCTTGCAGGCTGCCTTGGATCAGGCTCTCGTCGGAGGGCGACAGCCGCGCCTCGCCGGTCAACTGCTTCACATAAAAACGATAGGCTTGCGTCGTCGGCACGCGTCCGGCCGAGGTGTGAGGCTGCTCCAGATAACCGGCGTCGGCCAGGTCGGCCATCACATTGCGGATGGAGGCTGCGCTCAGGCTCTCGGGATTGCTGCGCGACAACGTGCGCGACCCCACAGGCTCGCCCGTCGAGATATACGTCTCGACGATGGCCGTGAGGATTTCGCGTTCGCGCTTGCCGATGCCCGCCGGAGTGCCCATAGAGTGTTGCCCTTAGGACCGTAAGTTGCGCTGCTGCAATTATTTATGAGCGGCATCGAGATACAGTCCTGCACCTTTATTCTAGGGAGCCCAGGGGATGCCTGTCAAGACTGGCACTCCTGACTAACGAGTGCCAAGCCCGGCTGAGTAACGATATTCGGGTAATGCTGGCCTTCAGGCCGGCGTTGTATCAGGGCGCGGCTTCACAGGCTGCTGAAAAGTGAAGGGGCGCACCTTTAGGTGCGCCGTCCCAAGCCCTTTGAATTTGTCATCCCGAGGAGGCCTTTAGGCCGACGAGGGATCTGCTTTTCCGGTTTTTCAGCAGCCTGATCAGCCGTGCCGTCACCGTTCAAAAACACTCACAGCTCAGGTTTGTAACAGGGCAACGGCTTTCAGCCGTGCCGCACAGCGGCCCAAAATATAAGGGGATCAGCCTCTGCTACCGCAAGGCCGATCCCCAGAACTTCTACTCGCGCCATTCGGCACGACTAAAAGTCGTGCCCTGACACAAAGCCTGCGGCTAATCTCTAATCCCTAGCCCCCAATCCCTCTTCCGCAGGCCAATACACCGTCCATCCTAGCTCTCGCGCAACCTGCTCCAAGTCAGGACTCGGATTCACGCAGAACGGCCACTTCGCCATCTCGAGCATTGCCTGATCATGCACTGAATTGCCGAAGACCGCCTCCATTGGTTTGCCGATCACGTCGCGAATCACGACAGCCTTCAACTCGTCGGTCGGAACGCGAATCAGACGATCGCTGGCGCAGCCATCTTCGATGTGAACCGAAGCCGCCAGCACGCGAACGCGCGGGATACCAAAGCGCTCCGCTCCAACTTCCACCACCCAGTCGTTGGTAGACGAGACCGCCCAAAGCTCGCAACCCTGCTCGCCCAGCCGCCGCGTCAACTCCAGCATCTCCGGAAATATGCGATGGCTGACGACTTCGTCAAAGAACTCTTCGGCGGCGTGCTGCAAGAGTTCCTGCGAGATGCCGCGGTTCATGGTGACCATTTCGCCGCACATCTGCTCTTCGCCGACATTTCCCGCTACATATTCCTTGTAGCGTGCGCGCGCCCATTCGCCTACTTCGTGACTGACGAGCCCGCGCTCGATCTCCCAGTAGAAGAAATCGGCACCTGCGTCTCCGCTCCAAAGCGTCCCGTCGCAATCGAAGACCGCAATCGAGGGCTTAAGGGCGAGCACCGATTCTATGAACTGATCAGGACCGGAGAAGATCAAAACAGCTTCTCCGAGGAAATCATCTCCGCGCTCGCCAGGCGCGCGTAATCTTCCGGCGTGTCAATATTGATAGCGAGGCGCGGGTCGTCCACCCGCACATACTGGATGTGCTCCTGACACTGGTGCTCGACATCGCGGGCAGTCGCCGTGACCGGCGCATGTTGGAAGGCCTGGATCATCTCGCGCCCAATCAGGATGGGATGACCGTGCTTCAATTCTTCGCCGCGCTTAACCTCAGGCACCACAGCCCACACATCGGGACCGGCTTCGAAGAAGGCTTCGCGCAGCGCCTTCACCGTCCGTGGCAGCACGGGCGGCCGGTCGATCAGCGCAATGAAGGCGGCGTCGCGTCCGTGATTCAGCACCTCTTGCAGACCCACTTGCAGGGAACTGAACTGTCCGCGCTCGGGCTGGCGGTTGACCGCCAGAAACGCGCCATGCGCATACGCCACCGGAGTGATAGCCGGAGCATTCGTGCCGGCAATAACGATGACGAGGTCGCTGTAGGCCTGGAGCAGGTCGATGTTGGCACCCAGGAAGCAATTCGCGGCGGGCGTTCCTTCGGCCACCGGCGGCCACGGCAGCAGCGCCTTGTCGCGTCCCATGCGGCTGGAAAAACCCGCGGCGAGAATCACTCCGCAAATGCTGGACGATATGGGCATAGCTTGACGATATCAAAGATTGAGCAGTTAGCACTTGGCATTTAGCACCGGGCCCTTAGCTGTTAGCTCTTAGCCTCTGTAACTGAAGTTCGTTGCACCCGCCAGAGCTTTGTAGCAGGACACGATGATGTGCGTTGTATCAGGGCACGGCTTTTTCGCGCCGGGTAGTGGAGTAAGAAGCCCGAAATCCGGAGCGCCGAAGGCGTGGAGTCATGATAGCCCAGCACGTAGCGCAGCGGAGTGCTGGGTTTGTGGCAAAAATACCTAAGTCCCGGGACGCCACAGTTCTTTGCGGATCGAATTGTGACGAATGCGCGGCCCTCTTCTGGCGCAAATCCTCCCCTACCCGCTATGATCAATCTCCCTGCTTAATTTCTCCGAGGAAGGCGTAATGATTCGCATTCGCCGCCAGTTACTGGCGACCCTGGCTGTAGTTCTGTTTAGCGGCTTGCTGATCGCACTGCCGCAAGAAGGCGCGGAAAACTCCCAGACTTCTCAACCTGTCTCGCAGCGTCCGGCGAAGCAGCGTGAAGCCTATCGCAAGGCGATGGAGGGCGCCGACCGAAAAATCGCCGATGAGGTGACGGCCCACTCCGAGCTCATCAAGAACCTTGAATATCTCACCACCCAGATTGGTCCGCGTCTCACCGGCTCGCCGCAGATGCAGGCCGCCAGCGAATGGACGCGCAAGCGCTTCCAGGATTACGGCATCGATGTGCATCTTGAGACCACGCAAATCGATCACGGCTGGACGCGCGGCCTCGAGACCGCCGAGATCGTCAGTCCTGTCCAGAAGCGCATTGGCATTCATGCGTTTGGTTGGAGCAAGGGGACCGACGGCGAGGTCAGCGCGCAGGTGATTGCGCTCGACATCCAGAAGCCTGCTGACTTCGACCAGTTCAAAGGCAAGCTGACGGGCGCCATCGTCATGACGCGCGTACCGGTAGACCTCTCCAAGCTTGACCCAAATCCGGAGAACGCTTACGACGCCGTCATACCTCCGCCGCAGCAAGGCAACCCCGCCGGCAACATGACGTTCGCCCAGCGCCGCGAGCTGCTCCGCCAGGTCACCGCCGAGCATCCCACCTTGATCCTGGTCGACAGCGGCAAGACCGACAGCCTCTTCAACATGACCGGAGGCTATCCCCGCTACGCTCCCACCGCCGTCCCGCTCGCCTTCCTCACCCATGAAGATTATGACTTGCTCTATCGCCTGCTCCAGACCGGGCCGGTCACCATGAAATTCAACTTGCCCGACACCTTCACCGACAAACCTGTCCCCGCGTCCATCACCGTCGCTGAAATCAAGGGCAGTGAGCATCCCGAGGAGCGCGTCATCATCGGCGGACATCTGGATTCGTGGGACCTGGGACAGGGCGCGTTGGACAACGGCACCGGCGCAATGGCCACGCTTGAGGCCGCTCGCGCCCTGAAGGCCCTCGGCTGGAAGCCGAAACGCACCCTCACCTTCATCCTCTTTACCGGCGAAGAAGAAGGCGGTGTCGGAGCTGAAACCTACATCCAGAACCATGCCGCCGAACTGAAGCAGGTCGACGCCGTCCTCATTCACGACACCGGAACCGGCAAGGTCTTCAGCATCGCGTTGGAGAACCTCACCGAGACCGTGCCGCTGATGCAGGAGATCTATCAGCCGCTTCAGAAGGTCTTCGATCTGCAGCCGCTCAGCACGCGCTACTTCGGTGCGTCGGACCACGTGCCTTTCCTCGATCAAGGCGTGCCCGCTTATTTCTGCGTACAGCTCCCCGCGCACTATCGCGAGGTCCACCACAGCCAGACCGACACCTTCGACAAGGTAATCCCCGACCAGATCAACGAAGGCGCGGCCCTGCTGGCTGCCTGGGCATGGAACGCTTCCGAGATGCCGGAGGCGCTGCCGCATCACACTCCACCAGCCGGAGGAACGGAGTGATGTGTCGTCTGCACGCAAGCCCCGTGCGAATGCGGATTGGTTTGCGCTACGTTGCAGCCGCGTCCCGAAAATTTCACGCGTTCCGCTTCGGCACTTGCGAAATGTCAACTTTATTCAAAGTCGTCCGTGAGGCCTCAAATTGAGGTAAATTAGTTCTTGCTCTGTGGTCGCAGTACCGCAGACGCTGAAGCCCCGCGGTGAATAGCGAGCCCGCGGGGCCAAAGTTTTTCTGGGCGTGGCATCGGACTTGTTTCACCACGGAGGACACGGAAGGCACGGAGTCTTCACAGAGATTATTCGTCCGTGTGCTCCGTGCTCTCTGTGGTGAACAGGCGCAAGCAGGCGCCAAGAGGGTATGAAACAGAAATCCATCGCGGGCCTAGAATCGTCCTGAGCCGCGCCGGAGTCAACTTGGCCACTTCACCGCCAACCATCAAATCATTCTTCTTCGACGGCCCCGCAGGACGCCTGGAAGCGCTGCTGGACGCGGGCTCGTCGTCTGCGACGCACGCCGCTCTGGTTTGTCATCCTCACCCGCTGGGCGGCGGGACAATGCACAACAAAGTCGTCTTTCACGTGATGAAGGCGCTGAACTCCTACGGCTTCCCGGTGCTGCGTTTCAACTTCCGCGGCACCGGACTGAGCGCCGGCCAACACGACGAAGGCCGCGGTGAGATCGCCGACGTCGAATCCGCACTCGCCTGGCTGAAGCGCGAGTTCGAGCTGCCCATCATCTTTGCAGGCTTCTCCTTCGGAGCGGCCACCGGACTGCGCGCCGCCTGCCCCCATCCCGATGTGAAGGCTTTGATCTCGATTGGAACGCCGGTGGAAGCCGACGGCCGGATGTACTCGTATTCCTTCCTGCGCCACTGCGCCAAGCCTAAGCTGTTCGTCAGCGGCGACCACGATCAGTACGGCCCGCAGGCCGCGCTGCAAGCCCTGGTCGCGCAGGTCGCACCACCGAAGAAACTGATATTTGTTCCCGGCGATCATTTCTTCCAAGGCCACCTCAGCGAACTGCGCACCGCGGTCGAGAGTTGGCTCAGGGAGTTGTTGGGAGGCTGAAACCGTTCTTTTTTCAATCTGCAATGTTGGCCTGCAAGACTGGCCCGAAAGGCGAATAGCGAATAGCGAAAAGCGTCCCCCGGCATTCTATAATCACCCGTCATGCCTCCATCTCCTGCTGACCCCGCGTCGGACGCCCTCTTCCCCGAGATGCGCGATCGCGTGCGCGTCATGTTCGACCACGCTCTGGTCGAGTGCGGAATCCCGCAAGCCTTCAGCCGCAAGCTGCAATGTCGAGGACGTCATCTGCGGAGCGGTAATGAGGTTTACGACCTGCGCGCCTTCGAACGCATCCTGGTGATCTCGATCGGCAAAGCGGGACACAGTATGGCGGAGGTGTTTGCCAACATCGTCGATACGGGCCTCACAGGAATCATTGCGGCTCCTACCGCGCCGCCCGCGCAGCTCTTCGGCTTCCGATACTTCACTGGCGGTCACCCGCTCCCCAATGACGATTCGCTGCGAGCAGGCGACGCGATCCTGCGGCTGGTGCACGAGCTATCGCCGGAGACGCTGGCTGCCTTCCTCATCAGCGGCGGGGCTTCCGCCATCGCCGAAAAGCCCATCAGAGATGGCATCACGCTGCAAGATGTCGTCGAGACTTACAGAGCGCTGGTGCACTCAGGCGCTCCGATTGCCGAGATCAATGCCATCCGCAAGCATCTGTCGGCGCTGAAAGGCGGACGGCTGGCTAGCGCCGCTGCGCCGGCTCGTCAGTTATCGGTCCTGGTCTCCGATGTCCCCGAAGGTTCGCTCGACGCGCTGGCGTCGGGGCCGACCATGCCCGACACCACTACCGTGAAAGAATGCTACGACCTTGCCCAGCGCTACCAGTTACTCAATCGCTTTCCGCCGCCGGTGCGCTCGCTATTCGATGGCCGGCAGTTGAAAGAGACGCCGAAGGCCGGCGATCCCGCCTTCGCCCACTCCCACTACGCGACCGTGCTGTCGAACGCAACCGCTGTCAACGCCGCGGTTGAGAGCGCCACCCTGGGAGGCTTCGCGGTTGAAGTGGACAACAGTTGCGACGACTGGGACTACCAGAAAGCGGCCGATCATCTTCTGCAGCGGTTGCGCGAGCGGCGCCGCGGAGCATCACGCGCCTGTCTGATCTCCGGCGGTGAGGTCACGGTAAAGGTGGGCGCTGCCTCTGGCCTGGGAGGACGAAATCAACATTTTGCCCTCTACTGCGCGGAGAAGATCGCCGGGGAGAATGTCACCGTGCTGAGCGCAGGTACCGACGGAATTGATGGCAATAGCCCCGCTGCGGGTGCGATTGCCGATGGCTCGACCTTGGACCGAGCCAGGCAACGAGGGTTGGACGCCGCGACCGCCATCGTCCGTTTCGATAGCTTTCCGTTATTTCACGCGATTGGCGATGCCATCATGACCGGACCAACCGGCAACAACGTTCGCGACCTCCGCATTTTGCTGGCCTACTGAGCGCGCTCGCACCCCAAAACACCAAGAGGCACGGTGAGTTGCCCGTGCCTCTTAAGCAGTCGCGCCAAGGAGCGGCAAGGCGCGACCGAGTGCGCGGTTGCGCCACCGCGAACCCACCTCGGATCCATCGCTGCAGAAAACTTAGATACTTCTGGAACTCACGGATCGGCGGATGAATAACTAGCCTAGGAGTCACTCGTCCTGTACACCTAACCTCATCCGCCGATCTCTTTTGCGCCAATGAACAGAGGCTACTTCGGACCGTTCAGCGATTTGTCAACAAACTGTAAACACTCTGTCTAATTTCTGTAAAGACGGTGGCAAGGCAAACGAGCGGTGGAAAGCGCCGGGCTTCAGCCCGGCGAAATCGGACGATCCCAGAAATGGCTTCAGCCGGCGGAGATTCCTATCGCCCCACCAGTCGGTCCGCAACATGCTGCGTCTCGGGAAAGCCAGGCATGCTTCGCGCCATCTGCAGCGCCGCTTCCGCGTCCTCTGAGCGGCCGCTGCGATGCAGCGCGCGCGCCAGCAACAAACATCCCAGTGCGGTAGGTCGAATCTGATTGGCATGAGTGTACAACTGGATCGCGTTGGCGAAGTCTTCGGACTTTTGTGCCAGCACGCCCAATCCGATCAGTGCCTGTTCCGTGTCCGGAGCCAGCCGCAGCGCCTGTTGGAAACTATCGCGGGCGTCGGCCTCGTCGCCCGCATAGTTATAGACATATCCCAGATTGCTATAGGCGCGGGCCAGCACGTCGGTCTCTTCGATCTCGGCGATGCCCGCCTTGTAGGCCGCAATTGCCTCAGGCCAGTGGTGGTTCCGTTCCTCCCAGACGCCAATGTTCAACTCGCTGAGTCCATTGTGCGGCTCAATCAAGGTAGCGCGGCGGAAGTGTACGATGGCCTGGTCCATGTCATGGCGCTCCATCAGAGTCGTCCCCAGATTGTCCTCGGCAACATAGTTGTCGGTCGTGGTCTGGATCGCGTGCGTCCACAAGTTCGCCTCATCGCTCCAATAAGTAAGCTGATGCCGGGTCACGATTGCCAGAACCAGCAGCAGCGCAGCGCTGAAGCCTGTCACCCAAGCTTGGGGAAGATGGCACGCATCGGCCAACTCAGCAACCGCCCAACACAACATCACAAACAGTCCGATGAATGACAGATAGGCGTAGCGATCGGCCATAGCCTGCACTCCAACCTGCACCAGTCCGATCATCGGCACCAGCGTTCCCAATAACCACAACCAGCCCGCCGTCAGATATCGATACTTCCTGCCGGCGATAACCAAGCCGCTGATCGCCAGCAACACTGCCAATGCCGCCAGCAACTGCCACACCGGCGGCGCCGACCGCGAGAACGGATACAAAGGCGACAGCGGCGATGGCCAGAATGCCTTCGCTACGTAACGCGCATAGGAAACAATCGCGTTCTCCAGCCGAAGCGAGAACGGAAATCTGATTAGCGACTGTACCGAGCTGCCGGCCTGTTGCGCTTTCACCGTAATCACGGCGCTGATCGCGCTGATCGCCAATAGGGGAAGCTTTTCCACCACCAGTTGCAAGAAGCTTCGCGCCGGATAAAGCGCTGGCGCTTGCTTGGCATCGGTCTGCCTCCTTAGCGTCATGCGCTGCAGTGGCCAGTAATCCCACAGCAGCAGCAGGAATGGCAGGGTGATCACCTGCGGCTTGGCCATCAGTCCCAACACAAACAGAAACGCCACCAGCAGATACCGCCCCGCGCGCGGCTGTTTTGCGTACCAGCGATAAGCGGCCAGCGCCAGCAGCAGAAACAACATGCTCAGCAGGTTCTTGCGCTCCGCGACCCACGCCACCGTCTCCACGTTTATCGGATGCAGCGCGAACAGCCCAGCCACCATGGCACTTCGTCCTGCCATGCCGGTCGCGCGCTCCAATACCCAGAACAGCAACAGCAGGTTGACGACGTGAAGCAGAAGATTGACCTCGTGCGGCCCTGCCGGATCCGGCCCGAACATCTCGCAGTCGAGCGCGTGCGACAGCCAGGTCAGCGGATGCCAGTTGGCGGCGTAATAAGTCGTGAACGCCCACTCCACCGTGCTCCAACTCAAGCCGCCTTGCACCTGGGGATTCGCCGTCACATACTTGCTGTCGTCAAAGTGGAGGAAGGGATGGTTCCTCACCGGATAGTAGGTTGCCACGGCCGCAACCACCAGCAGGACAAGATAGATCAGGGAGGTTCGCGTTGGTCGCGAAGAAACTTTGCTGGGCGTGGCAGTCGACGCTTTGCTCGCTGTTCTTGTTCTCTTCGCCAACCGCTCTCACCTGCGCGCCCAGGGAAACCTTGACTAAGTTGATTTTTTGAAACCCTGATTTTCGAAGGGGACGGCCTTCAGGCCGTCCGTGAAGGCCACAAAATTTCGGTGGCTTTAGCCGCCGAGGGACCTCGCTATAACTTAATCAGGCTTTCCTGAATGCATTTCATTATATCGAGGCCACCGGTTACTGACCTTGTTATCGACAGCGGCTCATGTCCGAATGTATCGTGTTCTAATACCGGGTTTCGATGTCAAGCAGGGGGACGAGTCTACGGGCTATGCGGGGACCACGAATCACGATCGGTATCTGGCTGCTGCTGGGGGCTCTAACTTGTGTTGGGCTATTTCTGATGGAGGCTTGCGGTGGCGCGGCGAATTCTAACTCCTCGTCCGGTAGCGGCACTTCGACCGAGGAGGCCGCTAGCTATCCTGCTCCTGAAGTCGCGTTGGGCGAGCGGCTATTTCTGGAAACGCGTTTCGCCCAGTTCTTTGCCACTCACATGACCGGCATCAACCAGCCGCTGACAGCGGGAGACCCGGTGGTGGCTGTGGTGCAAACAACCTCGGGCACATTGCCCGGCCCGTTCGCCGGACAGTCGATCAACTGTCGCTCCTGTCACTTTGTCACCGAGTTCGAAGGCAGTGCGGGCAACCGCACCTATTCCGACTTCACCACCCGCAGTCCCCTGCCTCGCGCGATCAACGGCTTCGATCACACCCCGCGCAATGCCGAGCAGATGGTGGGATCGCTCATGCCGCGCTCCGGCCCGGCATTTCTTCATGGCGATGGCGAGTTCGTCGACGCCATCGATCTGGTGCAGAGCACGCTGACGGGACGCAATTTCGGTTGGTCGACCGACCAGCAAAGCCAGGCCATCGCCCAAATTGCCCAAGTCATTCGCCAGGACGACGGCACCAGTGAGTTGGCCGTAGAGCGCTCCGGCGGACTTTCCTACAGCACTTTGTTGCTGGGAACGTCTGCCACCATCTCTCCGCAATTCCTCCTTCCTGCTGCCTATCAGCTCAACGTGCAAACTGCCACTGACCAGCAGGTCGTCGCGGCCGTCGCCAACCTCATCCAGGCCTATATGGCGGCGTTGCAATTCGAACAAACTGCCACTGGTGTGTACTATGGGTCGCCCTACGATGCTTTTCTGATACTGAACCAGTTACCTCGGCAACCCAATCCGGGAGAAGCCATTGCCGCCTATAACCAGCGTCTACTGCAAAGCGTTTTGGCGCTTAAGAGCCCCAAATTCGTGACCAAGCTGAATGGGTCGTTCAAATATCACTCGCAACCGTTTCAGTTTGGTATCAATGAACTGGCGGGTTTGAAGGTCTTCCTCAGCAGCGCACCGGGAGCCACCAACGGCTCGCAGCATGCCGGCAATTGTGCCTCATGCCACGCCGCGCCCAACTTCACCGACTTCGTGTTTCACTGCACCGGCGTCTCGCAGGAAGAATACGATGCGGCCAACGGCACCGGCTCGTTCATGAATCTGGCCGTTCCTTCGCTTGCCCAACGCAACGCCAATTACAACCAATACCTTCCCATGACGCTCAATCATCCTTCCGCCACCGAGGCCTTCCGGCACATCGCCGTGGCGGGACAACCGCAGTTCGCCGATCTTGGCATGTGGAATGTCTATCTGAATCCGGACACGCCCAATCCGCAACCGGCTCTGGCCGGCGTGGTGTGCGCTCCCGGTAACGACTGCTCGGTTGATCAGGGCCTGGCCAGCGCCATTGCTCAGTTCAAGACGCCCAACCTGCGTGACCTTGCCGACTCCAATCCCTACTTCCACAATGGCAGCAAGCTCACCTTGCAGGACGTGGTCAACTTCTACGTCTTCAATTCACAACTGGCGCGTCAGGGAAACCTGCGCAACCCTCCGCCGCAATTTCAGAGCATGTCCATCGACCAAAGTGACGTGAGTAACCTGGTCGCCTTCCTGCAATCTCTCACCGAAGATTACGACGACACCCATCTGCCCGTTCAATAATGCCCTGGGATGTGTCATCCTGAGCGAGGAGCGCAGCGACGAGTCGAAGGACCCCTAATCTGTTCTTGTGTCATCCCGAGCGGAGTGAGTCCCGCCGCGCAGCGACGGAACTCACGCAGTCGAGGGACCTGCTGTTCGGGTTTTCCCCGCAGCCTGTTGAGCATTCCCACTCCCATGTGCAAGCGCCTAGTCGGGAATACAGGGTAAACCTTCTCATTCTGGGAAATTGATGCTTCTGCATTGACACATTTTCTTGGACAAAGACCTATCCCGAGTAGAAGATGGCCGCATGGCCCAAGTGGGAGACAAATTCAATCCCGGAGAGAAAGTTCCTCATTCCGGCATCTACAAGGTGGTTCACTTTCCCGCCCATACGCAAGAGCATGAAGTAATCTGCATATTTGGCGAGTCATTTCCCCCATGTCGGGCCTGCGATCATCCCCGCTTTGTTCTCTTGCGGAGAGCGCAGCACATCGCCTCGGACGAACTTTTCCAGCCAGGGTAGGTCCGGTTCCGTTGTGCCGGGGGCTCCACTCATTCGCCGCCTTTGCGAATAAGTGGGAGATTCAAACGATCACCCTTTCGCTCGCTCCCCAAAGATCGCCGTCCCGATCCTCACGCAGGTCGAACCTTCCTCGATCCCCACTTCAAAGTCATGCGACATTCCCATCGAGAGCACTTCAAGGCTGACGAACGGCAACTCGGCCAGCCGCTCCCGCAACTCGCGCAGTTGGCGAAAATACGGACGCGCGCCCTCGGGATCGTCGGTGAACGGCGGCACCGTCATCAGTCCGCGAATCCGCAGGTGCGGCCACGCAGGCGCGCCGGCCAAAATGCGCTCCAGTTCCGCCGAGTCCGGTGCGACGCCACTCTTCGCCGCCTCGCCGCCGGCATTGATCTCGATCAGCACGTCTAGCGTTTTTCCAGCTTTCTCAGCCGCTGCGTTCAACCGCTCTGCCAGCTTCCCCGAGTCCAGCGAGTCAACCGCACCGAATATCTCTGCCGCCTTCGTGACTTTGTTCGACTGTAAATGTCCGATCATGTGGAACTCGGCGTCGCGCAACTGCGTGAGGGAGCCGAACTTTTCCGCGAACTCCCGCACCCGATTCTCGCCAAACAGCCGATGGCCCGCCTTATATGCCTCGACGATTCGCTCGGCAGACTGCGTCTTCGTCACCGCCATCAGCGCAATGTCTTCTGGATCTCGACCGGCACGACGAGCCGCGCGCGCAACGCGCTCCCGGATAGCGGCGATGTTGTCTTCAATCGTCATGCAGCAGCCATTGTAGCCTTCGCGAAGAGGTTGAAAAAATTGCCGGCTGTTAAGAAATCAACTGCGACTGTTTTGAAGGGGCGCAGCTTTAGCTGCGCCGTCTTGAGTTCTTTATTCTTGTCATCACGAGCCGACTTCAGTCGGCGACGGATCTGCTTTTCCGGGTTTTACAGCAAAGTGTCTAGCCGTCGGCCTAGTCGCCGTACCCACACTTTCCCCAACATTCGCAATCAGCTATCGTTATTCCCAGTCCAGAAGCTCAGGAGTACCCACGTGTCGCACCGTCTTACACTGCTTACCTGCCTCATCCTCGCGTGTCTTCCGGCCGCAGCCATCGAGCGCGGCGTCATGCTGCGCGAAGGCGTAATCTACGTCAGCCCCAGCACCGATTCGGCCAAGCTCTCCAACATTGGCCGCGGCCGCGAAGTCGCCGTCATGCAACACGCCCCCGGCTGGGTCAACGTCATGGGCACAGTCGGCGCCGGTTACACTCCGGAGGATCCGGAAAACGAAACCGACCGCAACGTTACCGGCTGGATTGAGGACAAAGGTGTCATCACCACCTTGACGCCCAACGGCGACAAGATTCTCTTCGGCGAGGCCTTCGACAGCGAGATGGAAGCCAGCAAACGCGGCGGCCGCCGCGGCGCAGCCCAGGATGCCATGCGTCTCTATGCCCGCATCGCCGAATATTTCCCGCAATCTCCGCTCGCAGCCGAGTCCGCCTACCGCGCAGCCGACATTCGCTGGCAGATTGAAACTGCCGACGCCGCTTCGCGTCCTTCGGCCAGGGAGCGCGATCCCGCCCTCCGCTACCAGATCGACGAAGAGCAGATGCGCCAGGTCATCAAGAAATATCCTCATACCAAGTGGGCCGACCTCGCCGCCTATCACCTCATCGACAACAAACTTTGCGGCGACTGGGAGGCTGAGGCGAAGTGTCCCGAGATGGAAGCCGCGCTCTATGTGAAGTACGCCGACGAGCATCCGCAGTCGCCCAAGACGCCGGAAGCCCTGTACAAAGCGGCCTGGCGCTACTCTACGCTGATCGAAATCTACAAAACCAAGCAGGACCAGAAGAAGTCCGACGAGTCCACCACGCGCTCGCTCAACATTGCCAAGAAGCTAATTGCGCAATACCCCAATGACACCGACTGGTCCAATCGGGCCGAGCGTCTGGTATACATGGTGACGAACAAAATGCCCACATTTGGGAACACGGTGGAATAGTTTGCCTATTCTTGAAGCGATCATCCTCGGCATCGTGCAAGGCCTCACCGAATTTCTGCCCGTCTCGAGTACGGCTCATCTGGCACTCACTCCCTGGCTGGTCACGCGGCTGGGGCTGGCAAACTGGAGCGATCCCGGCCTCACCTTCGACGTCGCGCTGCACGCCGGAACCCTCTTCGCCATCCTGCTGTACTTCTGGCGAACCTGGATTCAGATCATCCGCGCGGCCTTGGGGGGCAAGGTGGTGCGCTTCTCGGAAACCAGCGACAACCAACGCGACCTCACGCCCGAAGAGCAGCGCCGCGAGCGCCAACTGCTGTGGTACATGATCGCCGCAACCATACCAGCCGCTCTGGCCGGCGCATTGCTCGAGAAGCACATCGAGACCACCTTCCGCGCGCCGGCGCTCGTCGCTTCCATGTTGATCATCGTCGCCGTCATCATGTGGGTGGCCGAGCGCATGAGCAAGTTCCAGAAGCCACTGCCGCAAATCACCCTCGGCGATGCCATGACCGTCGGCGTTCTGCAAGCCTTCGCCGTGGTACCCGGCGTCTCGCGCTCCGGCATCACCATCACCGGCGGATTGTTCCGCAACTTCACCCGCGAGGCCGCGGCGCGTTTCAGCTTCCTGCTCTCCACGCCCATCATTGGGGGCGCCGCTCTGTTCAAGCTGCATCACGTGATGAAACACGGCCTTCCGCCGGGCGAAATGGCGCCGGGTATGGCTGCATTCGCGATAGGGATCGCGGTTTCGGCGGTGGTAGGCTACGCGACTATCGCGTGGTTCCTTCGCTACCTGCAAACAAAAACCCTGACCGTGTTCATCGTCTACCGCATCTTGTTCGGCATCGCGGTGCTGTTGCTGGGCTACGTCGGTCACTATTCGGGATAGTCTGGTCTCTCGACTTTTCCCTTGATGACACATCAGAAAAGTAGTCACCATATGCGCGCTTTGCTGACCACGAACACCAGCCACTAGCAACTGATCCGGCACGACACTACTTCGCCACCCCTCGGCCCTCCATTTCTCGCCGCGCTGCGTTGCTTTCTTGGGATAATTATTATCGCTCTGGCGTATCGGCAGCCCCATCGGTTTTCCGATGGGCAACCCCGCATCGGTCGTTCTCGGGATCGCGCGTATTCGCAGGAATGCGTGTCGGTGGTTTTTGTCTGCTTGCGGCGGATTAAATCAACATGGGTCCTCGCAAGCGCACTCCCTCAAAACGACTGCACGCCAATATGAATCTCGCTCGCCCATTTACTCCGACCGCCAACCGGCGGCTCAATGAGCTGATCGGCTTCCTGGTTTTTGTCTTCGCGGTCCTCCTTGTCCTGGCGCTCCTGTCGTATTCGCCGCTTGATCCTTCGCTCAACACCGCGGCCACTCCGCTCGCCGGAAAGCCAGCGCACAACTGGATCGGCGTTGTCGGCGCGATGGTCGCCGATCTCGCTCTCCAGGCGTTCGGTATCGCGGCGTTTCTGTTGCCAGCGTTACTGGCGATGTACTCGCTGCACTGGTTTCGTTCGCGGCCTATCAACTCGCCTTATGCCAAGACGATTGGCGCAATCGCGCTCGTCGCCTTTCTGTCCGGCCTCATCGGACTATTGCCGTGGTCCCTCCGCTGGAAGAGTGTGCTTCCCTCGGAAGGCCTGCTGGGCCGCATCGTCGCCGACGCCCTCATCCACTACTTCAACTTGGTCGGCGCTTATCTGATCTGCGTCGCCGTCATCGCCGTGGCGCTGTATCTGTCCACCGCATTCTCTTTTGGCGCAATCCGCATCTGGTCGCAGACGCGCTTCGGCTTTGCGTACGCCGCGCTCGATCGCTTTGCCGATTGGCGCATGGAACGCGCTCGCAAAAAGGCTGCAAAGGAGTTGGAGAAGAAGCGCGCCGCCGCAGCTAACGCCAAGCCGGTAGTAACCGCGCAGCTCGTGCCCAAGCGTTTCGTCGCGCCACTGGAGGAAACCGCGCCCGCCGCAACCACCGCGCAGCCTGCTTCGGCAGCATCTCCATCGCCCCAAAGCGCCTTTGTCAAGACCGGCATCGATCGCATGTTTGGCGGTGAAACAGCCGCATCTCATTCGGGAGACACTGCGCCAGCGGAAGACATCGCCGTCGGCACGCGCGCCGACTCCACGCCTCACGGCAAGACTACGATGCCGCGCCTCGTCGGCAGCTTCAAGCTGCCGTCCACCACGCTGCTCCATCGCCCCGACGATCCCAGCGCCATCAACGAAGCCGAACTCAAAGTTCTGGCACAAGTACTGGCGGAAAAGTGTGGCGAGTTCGATGTCCGCGGCCAAGTCGTGCAAATTAATCCCGGCCCCGTGGTCACCACCTTCGAATTCAAGCCGGAAGCGGGCATCAAGTACAGCCGCATCACCAACCTGTGCGACGATCTCTGCCTCGCCCTGCGCGCCGAAAGCATCCTCATTGAGCGCATGTCCGGCAAGTCCACCGTCGGCATCCAGGTGCCCAACCACGAACGCGAAACCATCTGGCTGCGCGAGGTGGTCGAGGCGCAGGAATTTCTTGGCTCGAAGTCGAAGCTGACGCTGGCCCTTGGCAAAGACATTAACGGCCGCATCGTCTGCGCCGACCTCAACACCATGCCCCATCTGCTCATCGCCGGCTCAACCGGATCTGGCAAAAGCGTCGCCATCAACGCCTTCATCATGTCGATCCTCTACAAGGCGACGCCGCAGGAAGTCCGCCTTATCCTGGTCGATCCCAAGCGCCTGGAGCTGGGTAATTACGAAGGCGTGCCGCATCTGCACACGCCCATCATCACCGAGCCCAAGCTGGCTTCGAATGCCTTGCGCAATGCGGTGCTGGAGATGGAACGCCGTCTGAAAGTTCTCGCGGAAAAGGGCGTGCGCAACATCGATCAGTACAATAAGCTCTTCGATAACAGTGGCAGCCTATTCGACGAAGGCGGCGACGACGCTCGCCCGCTGCCTTACATCGTCATCATCATCGACGAGTTGGCCGACCTGATGATGCTTGACGGCCAGAACGTCGAGGCTTCCATCACGCGGCTGGCGCAGATGGCCCGCGCCGTCGGCATTCATCTGGTGCTGGCGACGCAGCGCCCCTCAGTCGATGTCATCACCGGATTGATTAAAGCCAACTTCCCAGCCCGCATCTCATTCCGCGTCGCCACCAAGGTCGACTCCCGTACCATTCTCGATTCCAATGGCGCAGAAGCGCTGCTTGGTCGCGGCGACATGCTTTACTTGCCCAACGGCTCGGCTCGCGTGCATCGCGTGCACGCGCCACTCGTTACCGAAAAAGAGATTGCGGCCGTGGTCGAGTTCTGGCGCTCGCAAGGCACGGCGCAATATCAGGAGCAATTCTTGGAAGCTCCGCGCGAAGATGGCAACGCCGGAAGCGGTGGTGAGGACGGGAGTGGTGCGGGCGGCGACGAGAGCGACGAACTTTACCAGGACGCCGTGCGCATTGTGCTGGAGTACGGCAAGGCTTCGACTTCGCTATTGCAGCGCCGTCTGCGCATTGGCTATGGACGCGCCGCCCACCTCATCGACCTGATGGAGCGCGACGGCATCGTCGGCGCAGCCGACGGTCCCAAGCCCCGCGAACTCCTGAAGCGTCCCGACTGGCTCAGCGAAGTCGAAGACGCCTTGCGCTAGGTTTTCTATTCTGGCGTACCTGAAGGGGCCGGGCTTTTCTTGTGTGTCATCCTGAGCGGAGTGAGTCTGCGAAGCGGACAAACGCAGTCGAAGGACCCTATCGCGGCCGGCTCATGTCTTCCCGCCCAGAAAGAGCCTACCCCATCCTCTGCGCCGCCGTTGGCGCAAAGGATGGAATCCGACCCTTATTTCTGCGCTGGTACCTGGTCCTTTGGCGCGATCGACAGCAGTTCCACTTCAAATACCAACGTCGCGTCCGGCCCAATGGCATCGCCCGCGCCGCGCGCGCCGTAAGCCAGGTCCGGAGGCAGAACCAGCTGCCACTTCGATCCCACGGGCATCAACTGTAAGGCCTCGGTCCATCCCTTGATGACGCCGGTCACTGGAAAGGTCGCCGGCTGGCCGCGCTTGAAGGAGCTGTCGAATTCCGTTCCGTCGATCAGCGTGCCGCGGTAATTGCACACCACGGAGTCTGCTGCGGTGGGCTTCGGTCCCGTGCCTGCTGTCAAAATCTTGTATTGTAGCCCGCTCGGCAGCGTCACCACGCCTGGCTTGGTTTTATTGGCCGCCAGAAAGGCTTCGCCGTCTTTCTTGTTGGTCGCTCCTGCCGCTTTCTTTTGCGCTTCCATCTTCGTCCGCAGTTGGCTCTGCAGTTCCATGATCGTCGTCTGCGCCTGTTCGTCGGTCATTAGAGTTGCGCCGCCCGCCATGGCGTCCTTCAACCCGCGCAGCAAGATGGTGGGATTAACGTCAACCGCGTCCTTGTGCAAGCCTCTCCCGATATTCATGCCGAGCGCGTAGCTGAGCTTGTCCTTCTGGGTCGGCAAGGCCGCATCGCCTGAGCTTGCTGCCGGGGCCGGGGTTTTCGCTGCCGGAGCGGTCTTTGCCGCTGGAGCCGATTGTGGGTTCGCTGACTGCTGGGCCATCGCGCTTCCAACCAGAATGACGCCAGCCGCCAGTACAGTTACTCCTGAGGTTAATAATTTGAGCATAGAGTCATTGTTACATGCTACGGCGCATCTGCAAAGCCGGAGCGCCGCTGGGCAATCCCGTTCGCTTTCAGCGGGCGAATCTTAAACAGAGGTGTCATCCCGACCGAGCAGCCCACACCAGCACCTTAACCTATGTCATCCTGAGCGGAGGTTCGCGCCAGGTGCCCCACGCCTATCTCACAATGCAGTACGCCAAAACGAACGCTACAATGTCCTCGGGAATCGCGATGAAAATGTCCTTCACGTTCAAACCGTTCACCAACGCGCGGCGAATGTAATAGCCCGCATACGTGCCGATCAGCGCCCCGATAATGCCGAGAATCCCTCCCGTGATCGGCGTTGCTGCCGCCGCGGCATAAATGCAGGCGCCGCTCAATCCTCCCGTAATGATGCGCGCGATCAGGCCCACCGGCGCGGTTCTGGGTGGCGTCTTGGGCATCACATCGGCAATCAATTCAACAATTGCCAACAGGGTGAAGATGCCCACCGCGATCGGCGATCCCACGAACGCCAACGGCGTTCCCGCCAGGCTGATCCAGTGCAAATAGGCCGCCCAACACACAAACGCGGGCGCGGTCAGCGATCGCAGTCCCGCAACAAATCCAATGCCAACAGCTAACAGCAAAACGTGATTCATCGTCGGAATTCACCGTCCTCTGCCCCAAAGAGCCAAGCGAAATGACAACTCCACCTGAGATGCCCGACCCGGCCGGCGGTCGCAACGAATTCGCGGCCTGCGGGGAAAGACATGGACCATAGCGACGGCCGATATTGATCGTGATAGCGAGAGGGGAAGACTACTTGGAAAGACTAACAAAAAACTGTTGTGCGCTCTGACGAGCGGGTGTATCTTACCCTGCTCCCACAAAGATTGCTCCCAAGTCTTTCGGAAACTGTTAGTGACAGGTCTGGAGTGCGATTCCGCTTTCAGGGCCAGATTTCACCGGCGAGGCCGACCCGGGACCTGCAATCTGGCGCCTGCAAGCTCCGCCGCCGGAGGAAACCGATGAAGCATAGAGTATTGGCCATGCCGCGATTGTTGTGGGGTTGACGGCGTGCGGCAGCCCTTGTGCCGCGCAAGCGGCTTCGACCTTTTCGCTCACCCCGTCTACCAGTCAAATTAACTTCGACGACGCGCCATTGGTACCAGCAGTTCGAAGACGCTGACGGTGACGAACACCAGCAGCGCGCCTATCAGCCCCACGCTGACGTTCACGGGAGATAACTCCGGCGAGTTCTCCCAATCCAGCAATTGTCTGAAGAATCTACAGCCTCAAACCCCGTGCCAAGTGGAGATAGTATTCACGCCAGTCGCCCCAGCCGAAAAGCCGGCGGGCGACAAGACGACTTCGAGCAACCCAGCGTCCACCGACAAGAAAGCAGCCGACAGCACTTGGCCATTGGATCGTAGCGCGATCTTGGAGGTCAGCGAAGGCAAGAATCCGCCGCAAAAGGTAACACTCTCGGGCCAGGCATTCCAGAATATCGCAGTTTCGCCGTCGAGCCTGGCGCTGGAGATGCCGGCCGCAGGTGCGGCACCCGCAGCTCAGCCGATTACGCTGACCAACTATACGCAATCGAAACTGACCAAGGTCGCGGCCACATACAGCGACGGTTTCGACGCCGACCCATCCAGTTGACATTGCGCCTCAGAGGAGTTGCACGACCTACGTTCGCTATTCGGCCTCGTCTGGGCAAGCTCCAAGGAACGGCTCGCTGGCCTTGACGGTAACTCTCACGCCGCCCCCGGATGCATCCGGCCCCGGCCTCCCGCTGACGCGGATTGTCGTGCTGCGTACAGGCTGTCCGCATTGGTTCTCGTTATGCCGCGAGCACTGGGGAACTTGGTTGTTGCTAGTGGTGAGCTTCTGCTACTTCCTCGGGGCTGGTTCTGGTGAGATGGCACCTGATCGCCAAGCCGGCGCGGGGTCAGGTGCTGGCGGAAATCGATGCGGTGCGAGCGCGAGTGACCGCCGAGGCTGGCCACATCCTGCAATCCAATGACACCAAAAGACGCCTCGCGGAAATTAACGCCTTACTGGACGTTGCCGCCTTCCTCTTCAAACACAAGCGATTCCGGGATGTTCTTTGGTTCACTGGTTCAACAAGCGCGGACGCGACGAGCCCGCAAACCACGAATGGCAGTCACAACAGCGAACGAGAACCCCCAAGCCGGGATTCTTAAGCAAATCGCAATATCCCGGACCGTGGAATCGACTTTTCAACGCCCTGTTCTGGACACGCGGCCAGGAACTGGCCGGTTGGTGTCTCGCTCACGAGGCCGAAACAGAATTCGTTGCTCTGCTTCCGCAGGAACGCGTGCGGGCGCGATTAGAGACCGCCGAACAGGAGCTGCGGCAAATCAACACTCCGGTGACCTTGGCCTTGGCTGATCGCGTCAGCCAGGAACTTACCTCGGGCGAAGCCATCATCGTCGAGCGGACGCGCCATCTGCTGCAACTGGTATTGGACCTGATCGAGCCGGTCGACGTGCCTCAGGCTGCTCGTGACGCACTGCTCGCCGATCTGCGGGGACGGGCCTCGACTGCACTTCAGGTTTTCAGCGATGCGGTACAGAAGAACTCGGGCACGGCCACCGATGTGAACCTCTGCAAGAGCGGGTTGCAGGCAACTCAGGCTGCCGCTGATGCCTGTCTGAAGCTGGCTGGTGATCCGAATGGGCCGCCGGCGAAACCCTACCTCTCATCGCAAGCTCAGTTGACACGGCTATCGGATTTCCTGACGGAGTTGCGAACGGCGACCGCGGCTGCACGCGCGGTTCAGCCAGTATCAGCAGCGCCAGCCAACCCGACTGCTGCCCTCCAGGACTGTAATAACAAGCTTGCGTCGCTCACGGACGTTGGAAGAAAGGCGGGCACGCTGGCGGCCTATCTGAAAGTTCCCGCGCCGCAAGCCGGCCAGTCCAACGCGTGGCAAGTCCTGCTGAACCTCTGTCAGTCGCAGGTCTCCGTGACGGAGGCAATGACTCACGCGACCACTCCCAGCTCCGGCTTAAAGCTAGTACAGCAAGCGCTGGAGAACTTCATCAACGAAAACGATGCGGTGCTCAAGATCAGCCATTGCGGAACTGACCGAATGGGAGACGCCATTCGCGGCGATGTTGAACAACTGGCTAAGATGGGGCCCTGGAATGCCGACCTGGTTAACGACATCAAGGCGGCTGTCACCCGCGATATCGCTGCGCCGGTGCAACGATGGAGGGCCATCCTGGTTGAGGCGCTGAGGCAGATCAATGATAGCTTAGACCTCGATTATTTCGAGGTCTGTGGCTGGCACAATCGATTGATCTGGCTGGTGGGCTGCGCCTTATTGTTCATTATTGCGCTGGGTTTGGCTTTTCCTAATAATTCCGTCTTGTTGTTAGTGGGGGCAGTGGGCGGCTTGCTCAGCCGCTTGCAACGGACCGCGAAGGGCAGCCCATTAGTCCAGTGGCGCCTGCGGATTCGAACTGGGGCTCGCTGTTTCTCAGTCCCCTGACCGGCGCCTTCTCCGCCTGGGGCGGGATTCTGCTGATCATCGTTGGGCTGAAGTTCAACTTGTTCGGCTCGGCCCTCAGCCTCAATTGGCAAAACCCCAACGAACCTGTCGCTCTGGCGATCGCGCTACTGTTCGGATTCTCGGAACGATTCTTCGACAATATCGCCAAGAAATTGGAGGGCACCATCGAGCAGACGCCAGCCGGCGCAAGCAAAACTGCCACGCCAGCTGCCACAGCAGCGAAGCCGTCGATCTCTTCCATCACTCCCCCAAGCGCTCCATTCGGCAAACCAGCGACGCTAACGGTGAAGGGCGCTAATTTCTCCTCCGCTGTTAAAATCACCATAACGGACGAAACCGGCGCGGCTAAACCTCAACCTCAGGTCAAGTTCAACAGCGCAACGTCGATCGGCGTGATCTACACTCCCACGGCAACAAAACCGTATGCCGCGACTTTAACCGTCACCAATCCGGATAATCAAACCGCCAGCGCAACGCTGAACATTACCGCTCCATCGCCCTGATAAACCCGGCGCACCGCCGGAGGATTTCTGACAACACAAAGGGCACAGCGTCAGCCGTGCCCTTCTTCGACTCTCAACGCAATTCCTATGGCGCGCCGCCGATACTGGCCGCGCCCCACTGACAACTGGCTACTACTGACCACTGCTCTAATTCGGCTTGCGCGGCATGATCTGCTCATCGCGCATAAAGAACTGCGCCGAGCATCGCTCCGAGCCGCAGATCACCGGCAGTAATCCGCCGACCTGCTTGCGCGTGACCAGTCCCAGTTGTCCGCACGACGGGCACGCCAAAACCGCCCAATACGGATCGTCCTTCTCGCCCACGTCGCCGGCATTCTCCAGCACGAAGATGGTTCCAGGTTCCATCTGTTCGGGGATCCACTCGTTCAAAATGCTGAGTTCTCCGATCATGTGCCCTCCTTCAGGACCAGGGTCCCCACCGGCCGCCTTTGCGGTTGGCGGGGTGGTAGAACCCTTCAAGAAGCCTTGCCACGTCGATCAGTAAGATGACGAACTGAACCGTTGCGCTTTCCTGTCGCCCTCACTTCGGCGCGGGTTGGCGCCCTCCGCTTCGAACCCTCCTTGCGCGCCGTGGACTCGACTCTTGCCGCCTGCGACCGCGTGCCGCCCTCCCCCGCGATGGGGTCGAGGACCCGCTGGATCGCGTCGCTCAGGCACACCGATAACATCGGCTGGCGCGCATTTTTCAGCAGATCGACCACGCCGCGGGCGGAATCTTCTAGGTAGATGTGCCGGCCATCGGTCAGCAGATGGTATTCCGAGGCTGCGCTCACCGTCTCCACCAGCCGCTTGCCCAGCTCCTTTTGCAGGAAGCGGATCACCCGCCGGATCTTTTGCAGGGAGACACCGCGTTGGCGCAGCTCGCGCAGCACGGCCACTTCGGCCAGATCGTCGAGCGAGTAGATGCGCTGGTGGCCTGCTCGCGCGGGAGCCACGATGCCCTGCTCGTCCCACCACTGCAGCTGCCGCGGGCTGATGCCGGTTAGCGCCACCACTTCCCGCGTTGTGAACGTCCGCTGCATCGTTTGCCGCCCAAAACAAATCCAGCACAAAATGTTTCAAACATCATAGTGCACTTCCGTGCTCTGTCAACATCAATTGTTGACTAAACCGGCACTCGCGCCTGTGAATATCTCGAGAATTAGAAACAGTGGCGAGTGTGACGTCCCGGAAGTTCGTGGAATAAATCTGCATTGTTTTTGAAAGGGCACGGCTTCAGCCGTGCCGCAAAAATCCCTGACGGGCGGCGGCTTTAGCCGCTGAGGGGAAGACCTTCCCACAACATCGTGCCTTAGAGTTGTGACACGAAATTGCGGGACACCACACTAGTGGCCAGTGGCTGGTTACTGTTTACGGCAATTACGGCTTGCATCACGTCACCCTGTGAGCTTCGCACTTCTTGCGCGTCGTTCCCAGCACGATAATGAAATGTAATCGACAACTGGCCACTAGCCACTGTCTTTGGAGGCTTCTTTGGAACCGTTTCGTTATCACGCATTCGTTTGCACCCAGGAAAAACCTGAAGGAGTTCCCTGCTGCTCGGCGGCCGGCTCATTCCGCTTTCTGGACGCGCTGCACGGCGCGCTTGGCGCTCAAGGTCTCGCCGACGAAGTACAGGTTTCCAGTTGCGGCTGTCTTGGCATCTGCGATAGCGGCCCGGTGATGATTGTCTATCCCGAGGGCGTCTGGTACACCAAGTTGACTGCTAACGACGTGCCCGAGATCGTCTCCTCGCACTTCCAGGCCGGCAAGAAGGTCGCGCGTCTGGAGCGCAGCGACAGCGAGGCCATGAAGGCCGAGATGCTCGACCATCGCAACAAATATCTGGCCATGCTAAAGGCCAAAGACGCGGCAGGTGTCTTGCCGGACGACATCAGCGAGATGATTCGCGGCTTCATGCCCAGCCGCGCGATTCTTACCGCTCTTGAACTTGACCTGTTCACCGCCGTTGGGAATGGCGGCACGGCAGCCCAGATCGCCAGCAAAATTCAGTGCGCCGTTCGCGCCACCGAGACTCTGTTGAACGTTCTGGCCGCCCTGAAGCTGCTGCAGAAGTCCGGCGACACCTACACCAATACCCCGCTGGCGGCGCGCTTCTTCGTCGAGGGAACGCCCGACAGCGCGCGCATGGCGCAACTGCACATCGCCAACATCTGGAAGAGCTGGTCAACTCTTACCGAGGCCGTAAAGGCCGGCACCAGCGTTGCTCCCCGCGCCGACAACGGCTCAGTAAAGCCCTTCATCGCTGCCATGGACCACAACGCCCGTGGTCGCGCGCGCGCCGTGGTGCAGGCCGTCGAAGTCGATGGCGCCAAGCGCCTGCTCGATCTCGGCGGAGGCTCTGCTGCGTACTCTATCGCCTTCGCCAAAGCCGCTCCTGGCCTGCGGCAGACCTGGTCGACCTGGCCGATGTCCTGCCCATCGCGCAGGAGCACATCCGCAGAGCCGGAATGGCCGACCGCATCACTACTCGCGCCGGCGACATGCTCACCCTTGCTCTCGATGCCGGTAAGTACGATCTGGTTCTGCTCTCGGCGATCTGCCACATGTTCTCTCCCGAAGAGAACCAGCAGTTGCTCCAGCGCGCCTACCAGGCTCTCGCCCCGCACGGACGCCTGGTGATCTCCGACTTTATTCTGGAGGCCGACAAAACCGCACCCCGTTTCGGAGCTCTGTTCGCATTGAATATGCTGGTGAACACGCGCGCCGGCTCCAGCTACAGCGAGCCGGAATACGATGCCTGGCTGAAGGAAACCGGCTTCAGCGAAACCAAACGCGTGCGCCTGCCCGGGCCAGCGAACCTGATGATCGCTACCAAGTAAGGAAGAAACTTTCGAGTTTCAGGCTTCGCGTCTTCGAAATCCGACACATCGGGTGCCCCATTCAAGGCCTTCTTTTGGCCTTGAATGGGGATTTTCGTTCGTAAGGCCGAAACGTAGACTTTATTCCCGGCCACGTTCGATGGGGTTTAAGGTTAGATGATGAGATCTTCCGACAATCCCCTGTGGAATATGCGCGTCGCCCGCGCCTTCATCTTGGTCCGCATCCTGGTGGGCTGGGTCTTCGTCTCCGAAGGCGTTCAGAAATTTCTCTTCCCGTCGCAACTCGGGGTGGGACGGTTCGAGAAGATCGGCATCCCTTCTCCGCACCTCATGGCGCCATTTGTCGGCACCGTTGAGATCGTCTGCGGCTCGCTGCTGCTGATTGGACTATTCACCCGCCTGGCAGCGATTCCGTTGCTCGCAGTCATCCTGGTCGCCATCGCGACAACCAAGATCCCGATGCTCGCCAAAGCCGGTGTCTGGAGCATGCTGCACGAGGCCCGCGCCGACTTCAGCATGTTGCTGGGTTTGCTGTTTCTGCTGATCACCGGCGCCGGATCACTGTCGCTGGACGCGCGCCGCCACCGGTGACGGCAAGTCGGTACGTGCGGGTGCCCCACCCAAGCTTCTGTTGCTTGGGTGGGACCTTTCGTCAGAGTTACAAACCGGGCGGAATCAAGCGGAGCGACTATGGCAGTCGCTACACCCCGATCACGCCCACCAGCTCTTTCACCGAGTCGGCGCTCTTCTGCAACGCCGCCTGCTCTTCCGGAGTCAGCTTGATCTCGATGATCTTCTCAATGCCGTTGGAGCCCAGTTTGCACGGCACGCCGATGAACAGCCCGTTGATGCCGTACTCGCCTTCCAGGTACGCCGCGCAGGGCACGATCTTCTTCTTGTCTTTCAGAATCGCTTCCACCATCTCGGCAACCGCAGCCGACGGCGCGTAGTAGGCGCTGCCGGTCTTCAGGTGCTTCACGATCTCGGCGCCACCGTCGCGCGTGCGCTGCACCAGCCGGTCAATGGTGGCCTTGTCCATCAACTCAGTGATTGGAATGCCCGCGACCGTCGAGTAGCGCGGCAGCGGAACCATGGTGTCGCCGTGTCCGCCCAGCACGAAGGCCGTAACGTTTTCCACCGAGACATCCAGTTCGCGGGAGATAAAGGCACGGAAGCGCGCGGAGTCCAGAATGCCGGCCATGCCGATCACCCGGTTCCGCGAGAAGCCGCTTTGCTTGTAAGCTGCCTGCGCCATGGCATCCAGCGGATTGGAAACGATGATCAGGATGCAATCAGGCGAATACTGCACTACCTTGCCCACCACATCGCTCATGATCTTGAAGTTGGTGTTGAGCAGGTCATCGCGGCTCATCCCCGGCTTGCGCGGAATGCCCGCCGTAATTACCACAATGTCAGAGTTCGCCGTATCGGCGTAATCGTTGGTGCCAAGAACGTACGAGTCGCGCTTCTCGATTGGCATGGCTTGGAGCAAATCGAGAGCCTTACCTTGTGGGACACCTTCAATAATGTCGATCAATACGACGTCGCCCAGTTCCTTCGACGCCAGCCAGTGGGCCGCGGTCGCGCCCACATTACCCGAACCAACCACCGTTACTTTTTTACGCATGAGTCCTCACAGTATTCGCTGTCATTCGCTGTCGGCTATCAGCCGTCAGCTTTCAAATAGAAACTTTATTGGGCGCGCCGGGCTGCATATGGTCACGGCCCGGTGCGTTTTGGAAACAACCTGAATGTTTAGCGGACGGCTAAAAGCTGATGGCTGACAGCTTACCTCGTCATACCGCGGCCACCGGCGCCATATTCTGGATCATGTGCGACGCAAACTCGCTCGTCTTCAGCTTAGTTGCGCCCTCCAGCATCCGCTCGAAATCGTAGGTCACCGTCTTCTGCTGGATGGTGTGCTCCAGCGAGTCCTCGATCAGCCGTGCCGCCTCGCGCCAGCCCATGAAGTCGAACATCATCACCCCTGACAACATGACCGAGCCGGGATTGATCACGTCCTTGTCGGCATACTTCGGCGCCGTGCCGTGGGTCGCCTCGAAAATGGCGTGCTGATCACCTATGTTGGCGCCCGGCGCGATGCCCAGTCCGCCCACCTGCGCGGCCGCCGCATCGGAAATGTAATCGCCGTTCAGGTTCGGTGTGGCCAGTACCGCATACTCGTCCGGACGCGTCACAATCTGCTGGAAAATGCTGTCTGCGATGCGGTCGTTGATCATCAGCTTCGACTTCCATGCGCCGTGTCCATGCGTGGCATAGATGCTGTCGATCACGCCTTGCACTTCCTTGTACAGCGCGTCGCGGAAGTCCTGCTGTGCGAACTCCAGGCCCGGCTCCACCATCTTGGCGTTGTCTTCAATCGACAATCCAGGATTCTTGTCGAGGTTGTCGACAATCCAGCTCTCGCGTTCGGTAATGACCTGTGAGCGGAACTCCTGCGTCGCCAGCTCATAGCCCCACTCGCGGAAAGCGCCTTCGGTGAACTTCTGAATGTTCCCCTTGTGTACGATCGTCACCGACTTGCGATTGTTTTCCAGCGCGTATTTGATGGCCATGCGTACCAGGCGCTTGGTTCCGGTGATCGAGATTGGCTTGATACCGATGCCCGAATCCTCGCGAATGTGCTTGTTCGTGCCGGCCAGCATCTTGTTGTTGAGGAAGTCGATCAGTTCTTTCGCCTGCGCCGTGCCTTCTTTCCACTCGATGCCGGCATAAACGTCTTCCGTATTCTCGCGGTAGATCACCATGTTCATTCGCTGCGGGTTCTTCACCGGCGACGGAATGCCCTTGTAATACTTCACAGGACGCACACAGGCATAGAGATCGAGGATCTGCCGCAAAGCAACATTGAGCGAACGGATGCCGCCGCCGACCGGCGTGGTCAGCGGGCCTTTAATGCCAATGCGCAAGTCGCGGAAGGCCGCGACTGTGTCGTCGGGCAGCCAGCTCTTGAAGCGGTCCATCGCCTTCTCACCGGCGAAAACTTCATACCAGGAGACACGGCGCTTGCCGTTGTATGCGATGTCGACCGCGGCATCGAACACTCGCACCGACGCTTTCCAGATGTCGCGCCCAGTGCCGTCGCCTTCGATGAAGGGGATGATGGGGTTGTCGGGAATGACGAACTTGCCGTCGAAAGTGATTTTCGTCCCGCTGGACGGTAAAGGTATTCCATTGTAAGAAGACGCCACGCCTCACCTCGAAGAATATGAGTAGAAAAGGGACCCAGGCTCTACCGAGCCTCGTGTCGGGAACCGGAAGTACGCGCAGAACCGGCGATTTGCCGGAGGGCTGGTCTCAGTAATGACAGCGACTGGTGATTATGCTTGAGCAAACATCTGTCGCGGCCGGATCAAGAAACGCCTACCGCCGTATCCCGAACCTGTTAACGTTATCACCAGCAGATGTGAGGTTCAATGAAAACCAATGGTCACGCGTCACACATTGGTGTGACCTAAGAACTTGGTGTGACTCACGAACAAGGGTGACGAAGAGAGCCGCTCCAATTCCAGTTCGCGAGGGAGCTTATAATCGCCATCAATTGAATCCTCCCAGTTGAAGCCGGGCGGGTTCGCTGATAGTTTCAACAAGACGATGTTTGAGGTGATGAATGAAGCCGACGCAACTTCTGCACGATCTGGGCCAGAGTCTCTGGCTGGATAACATCACGCGCGACCTGCTCGACAGCGGCACGCTCAAGCACTATATCGATGATTTCTCGGTCACCGGGCTCACCTCGAATCCGACCATTTTCGACCAAGCCATCAAGAAGAGCGCTTCCTACGATCCTGCCATTCACCAAAAACTGAGCCAGGGAAAATCGGGAGAGGCGTTGTTCTTCGAACTGGCGCTGGAGGACTTAACTCGCGCCGCCGACTTGTTCCGCCCGGTTCACGACCAGACGAAAGGTGTGGATGGATGGGTCTCGCTCGAGGTCTCGCCGCTGCTGGCCTACGACACCGCGAGCAGCCTGGCGGCGGCAAAGCAGTTGCATGCGCGCGCCGCGCGTCCGAATCTCTTCATCAAGATTCCTGGCACTCCCCAAGGTCTGCCGGCCATCGAGGAGGCCATCTTCGCCGGCGTTTCCGTCAATGTGACCTTGCTGTTCTCGCGCGAGCACTACCTCGCCGCCGCTGAAGCCTACCTGCGCGGGATCGAGCGCCGTATTGCTGCCGGGCTGGACACGAACGTTGGTTCTGTCGCTTCAATCTTCATTAGCCGTTGGGACGTTGCTGTTTCCAAGACGGTCCCCGACAATCTGCGCGACAAGCTCGGCATCGCGATTGCCGGCCGCACCTACAAGGCCTATGTCGATCTGCTCGCCAGTCCGCCTTGGCAGGCCATCGTGAAGGCCGGATACAATCCTCAGCGGCTGCTGTGGGCCAGTACCGGAACCAAAGATCCGCGCGCCTCCGATATTTTGTACATCAAGGCGCTGGCCGCCCCCAACACTGTGAACACCATGCCGGAGGCGACGCTGAAGGCCTTCGCCGATCACGGTGAGCTGGGAGCGGTGATGCCGCGAGACGGCGGTGACTGCGAGCATGTGATAGCTGAGTTCGCGAAAAGTGGTGTCGACGTGGATGCGCTCGCAGCCCAATTACAGACTGAGGGCGCTAAGGCGTTCTCCGATTCATGGAACGAGCTGATGAAGGTAATCGAATCTAAGAGCATGGTGCTGACTCAGGGCGCGTAGACGGCCGAAGATTCAACGGCAGACGGCTTTGAAGGGGCACAGCTTTAGCTGCGCCGTTGCAAGTCCTATATATTTGTCATCCCAAACCGACTTTAGTCGGTGCGGGATCTGCTTTTTGGGCTTTCTCGCAGCCTGTTAGGTGCGCCGGACAAATCTCTGCACGAGGAGCAAACGATGCAACTAGGAATGGTGGGTCTGGGACGGATGGGCGCCAACATGGTGCGCCGCCTCATGAAGGCGGGACACGAGTGCGTGGTCTTCGACGTATTCCCCAAATCGGTGGAAGAGTTGGTGAAGGAAAAGGCCGTTGGCGCCTCTTCGCTGCAGGACTTCGCCAAGAAGCTGAACAAGCCGCGCGCAGTCTGGCTGATGGTTCCGGCCGCTGCGGTGGATGAGACCATCGCCGGCATAGTTCCCTACCTGGAGTCCGGCGACATTCTCATCGACGGTGGCAACTCGTATTACATCGACGACATTCGCCGCGCCAAAGAACTCGCGCCCAAGGGCATCAACTACGTCGACGTCGGCACCAGCGGCGGCGTGTGGGGCCTGGAGCGCGGTTACTGCATGATGATCGGAGGCCCAGACAAGGCCGTCCAGTACCTCGATCCAATCTTCAAAACGCTGGCGCCGGGCATTGGCAACATCGATCGCACTCCGGGACGCGAGAAAGCCGGCGGCACTTCGGAGGAAGGTTATCTGCACTGCGGCCCGAACGGCGGCGGCCACTTCGTCAAGATGGTGCACAATGGCATCGAGTACGGCATCATGGCCGCGTACGCCGAGGGGCTGAACGTCCTGAAGGCGGCGAACGTCGGTAAGCACAAGGGCGAGGTCGATGCTGAAACCACTCCGCTCCGCGATCCTGAGCACTATATGTACGACTTCAATCTGCCCGACGTGACCGAGGTGTGGCGTCGTGGTAGCGTCATCGCTTCCTGGCTGCTGGACCTGACGGCAACGGCGCTCCTCGAAGACCCGCAGTTGGCGAAATTTGCCGGACGTGTCTCCGACTCGGGCGAAGGCCGATGGACCATCAAGGCGAGCATTGACGAAGGCGTGCCAACGCCGGTGCTGACCACCGCTCTGTACGAGCGCTTCAGCTCGCGAGGCCTGGCCGACTTTGCCGACAAGCTGCTCTCGGCGATGCGCTACGAATTCGGCGGACACTTGGAGAAAACCGCGGGGAAATAGACACGATGAACGTCGAAATCCTTCCCGATGTTGACTCGCTGGCCAGGCGCGGGGCCGCGATCATTGCCGCCGATGCCCGCGCCGCGGTTGCCGCCCGCGGCCGCTTCGTCATGGCGGTCAGCGGAGGCAAAAGCCCGTGGCTGATGCTGGCTGACCTTGCCGACGAAGATATACCCTGGGCCAACGTGCATGTCTTTCAGATCGACGAGCGCATCGCGCCTGCCGGCGATCCGGATCGCAACTATGTGCATCTGCGCGACAGCCTGCTGCAGCACGCTCCCATCCCGCCGGAGCAGATTTACGCCATGCCGGTGGAGTCGCCCGACGCCGATGCTGCGGCGAAGGAATATGCGCATACGCTGGAGGGCGTCGCGGGAAAGCCCCCGGTGCTCGATCTTGCCCACCTCGGCCTCGGCCCCGACGGCCATACGGCGTCCCTCATTCCGAATGATCCCGTACTCACCGTGATGGACAGAGACGTCGCGATCACCGGCGTATACCAGGGCCGGCGTAGGATGACGTTGACGTATCCCGTCATCAACCGCTCCCGGCGCATCCTTTGGCTCGTCAGCGGCAAGGACAAGGTCGCAGCCTTCCCGAAGTTGCGTGCCGCCAATCCATCGATTCCCGCCGGACGCATCAACCAATCGCAAGCGCTGCTGCTTGCCGATCGCGAGGCTGCAGGGCAATAGCTGAACAGGTTGGTCCGAGGGCTGTAGCGCCAGCTGTTCCCTTTCCGGTTGTTTGTGGTCTATAGATGGTTCGCTTTTACTCCTGTTTCTCCCTCTCTGTTTCTTGTGCACGAAGGTACGCCTCAATCTCTGCGCGGCCTTCGTGTCTTGCCCACTCGGCAGGCGTGGCTTGCCACAGAGTGTCCTTCCAATCCAATCTTGCCCCGCGTTCCACCAGAAGCTGGACCACATCCGGGTGGCCGGCCACCGCTGCCTGGTGCAATGGTGTGGATTGGGAATGTCCTCCGAGCGGGTTGTATCGGTCTGGATCCTCGCCCGCGTCGAGCAACATTCGCACGATCTCAAGATGACCGAACTGCGATGCGAGGGCAAGTGCCCAGTGTCGGTCCCCAGGGTCGGCATTGGGAAGCAGGCGACAGGCTTCCTCGATGCGTCCCAAAGCTGCCGCGATGGACAAATCGATCCGGGCACCGCGCCGGATCAAGGCGTTCACCGCCTCGAACTCGGCATACACGGCCACGGTTCGTATAGCGTGGTTGGGACCGGCTCCGTAATCGCATAGCAGATCGATCAATGGGAGTTGCACGCCACATTCACGCGCCACGTTGCTGCTGGCGACGAGCATGAGCGTCTCGTCCAGCGCAGATTGGGTGGTGCCGGCGTCGAGAATGACCTTGGTTACCTGAACAATGTTCTCCGGCAGAGTGCCGCGGCGAGTCGGGTTTTCTGCGACGAACTCCAGCAACGTGGGATTGCTAAAGTAGTTTCCGCCCTCGAAAACCGCGTGCTGTTGCGCTACTTTCGGATGTTGGTGAAGGTGGGCACGCAAACCCGCTATGTCACCTGCATCCAGAAGGTCTACGGCGCGGCGAAATGCAGCGTCTTCAATTCGCTCATGGTGAGGCAAATTCAGTCGATCGGAGAGGGTCGGCTTTTCGATATGCCTTTTCAATCTCGGCCAGCTCGGAAAACCAGCCTCGCGAGCGATAGCGAGTTGCGCGTCGCTGAGGCTGAGCCTGGCGCCGAAGATCTCGGCGTCCGCGGCATTCCTGAAACGGGGATGAAACTCCCTGATCCGCTGGGCTACGCCTGGATTGCGGCTAGCATGGCCCTTGAGCAAGTCCTTTGCTTGATATTTGAGGTGATCGAGGTTGGGATTCGACGGGAGCGGTCTCACTGGCATGACGAACTTCCTTTCGTACGCCCGAGGTCCGCATTGATGGGCAGAAAGTTAGTTCGCGACGGCGAATTGTTGTAATCGGGTGGACTTCTGTCCTTTCCGCGGACCGGATGCGCCCCTCGCGCTCCGGCAATCTTAGCATGACGGCACACGAGTGGAAGAGCAATCGCTTCTCCGGCTCACGCGGCAGCTGTTTGCGTCAGCCATTCCCTTCCCTTAAGCTGGCCATTCATGTCTCGACGCCTATTTCTTCTCATGTCCTTTCTCTGCGCGGTCGTTGTCTCTGCAGCTGCGAAGCCGCCCATCTCAGGTCCCGCTGATAGCTATCAGGTCGTTCACGTGTATCCGCACGATCCCAACGCCTTCACCCAGGGACTGCTTTACGTTGATGGTCACTTGTATGAAAGCACCGGCCTCAATGGTAGGTCGTCGATCCGAATGGTAGACCTGTTCACCGGACGGGTCCTGCAGAAATACGATTTGCCCGCTGAGTACTTTGGCGAAGGCCTCACCGACTGGGGCAGCACCTTGGTTCAGTTGACGTGGAAGGCGCAAAAAGGCTTCGTCTACGATCGCTTCAGCTTCTCGTTGCTGCGCACCTTTCAGTACCAGGGTGAGGGATGGGGTCTCACTCACGATGACACGCAACTGATTATGAGCGACGGCAGTTCGTATCTCCGCTTTTTGGATCCCAAGTCCTTCCGCGAGACCCGGCGCATCCATGTCACCGACAACTCAGGCCATGCGATCGAAAACCTTAACGAACTCGAATATGTTCGCGGTGAAATCTACGCCAACATCTGGCAGAGTGACATCATCGTCCGCATCTCTCCGCGCACCGGCAAGGTCCTCGGATGGATCGACCTAAGCGGAATCATCGATAAGCGTTCTCTTGAGAGCTCCGACGCGGTTCTGAACGGCATCGCTTATGACTCGAAGGAAGACCGGCTCTTCGTAACCGGAAAGCTGTGGTCCAAGCTGTTCGAAATCCGGATCCAGCCTCATCGCTAGATTTGAAGGGGACGGCCTTCAGGCCGTCCGTACACGCCGCAGTGTCAAAGGCTTTAACCGCTGAGGGACTTCGCCTTTGATCGGGATTCCCTGCCTCAGTTGCGCCCTGCCATAACCGCCCGCACCACTCCCCAATACGCCGATAAGGTTTCTCCCAGCGGCGCTTTCCGCGCGCCAAACAACGCGGCCACCGAACGCAGCAACATTCCTTTGATAATTGCCGTTCGCAAAAAGAAGACTTGTCCTTTCGAGAAGTGCTTATGTGCGTAGCGCACCATACTGGTGTACCAGAAGATCTGCTGGTCGCGAAACGTAAGTTGTCCCACACTGTGGGCGCCGCTGTGGCGGAAGCGCGCCTCGGGACAATACATGATTCGCGATTTGTGATCGAGCAGCCGCTTGCACAAATCGACGTCCTCAAACCAGACGGGAAAGAACCGCTCATCGAAGCCGCCGACGCTGTCCCACGCTGCGCGAGTTATCGCCAAACAGGCTCCCGCGGGCTGCTCGACTTCCTGTTGCTGCGAGTAGTCGGCGTCCAGACAGCGGTAACGCCGGTTCACTGGATTTCCCGGCCAGAGATGGTTGACCAGCAGCACTTCAAATCGCAGCGCAGCCAGTGTGGGTAGTCGGCGGAAAACAAAGCCGCGCGCCGGCTGGCCGTCGGCTTCCAACAGCGCACCGCCGGCTGCGTCCGCTCCGGTCGATTGCATACAGCGAAGCATCGCGGCGACCGCGCCCGGTTCCGCTATGGCATCGGGATTGAGCAACAGCAAAACATCGCCAGTGCCTTCGCGTGCGCCCTGGTTGACGGCGGCGCCGAAGCCCAGGTTCTCCTCGTTCGCTATCAGGCGAACCGGATTCCACGCGACGAACTCCTCGATGCGCTGCACCGTGTCGTCTGCCGACGCATTATCCACAACGACGATCTCGCAATCCTCGCCAGCCAGCGCCTCCAGGCATAACCTGATGGTCGCGCCGGAGTTGTGCGTCACGACAATGGCCGAACAGGGCATAGTTTTCGGGGAAGCACGCAATTATAATCGTCCGTCGGGTTCTTAGGGTTTGGGGTTTAGGGGCTCGGGGCGAGGGATTAGAGATCGGCGAGATTACCGCTGTGTGAGTCAACTAACCCCTATCCCTTAATCCCTGACCCCACTGGCACTCGATAGATTCCACTTTTCCCGAAGACGCCAATGCATGCCATCGCAGCCACTCCAGTGTCCAAGAGCACAAACTTGCAGATCATCGAAACCTCACTTCCCGGAGTACTCCTGATCAAGCCGCGGGTCTTCGAAGATCCGCGCGGCTTTTTCATGGAGACCTACCGCCAGAACGTCCTCGCCGAGGCGGGTATTCGCGAGATGTTCGTGCAGGACAATCATTCCCATTCCTCGCGCGGGGTGCTGCGTGGGCTGCATTACCAGCTTCGCAACCCGCAGGCCAAGCTATGCCGTGTCGCGCATGGTGAGGTTCTGGATATCGCCGTAGACGTCCGCGTCGGCTCTCCGCACTTCGGCAAGTGGGTCGGCGTGGTGTTGTCGGGCGAGAACCATGCGCAACTCTACGTCCCCAAGGGCTTCGCGCACGGCTTCGTCGTGCGTTCAGAAACGGCCGACTTCCTCTACAAGTGCAGCGACTACTTCGATGCCGCCGACGATCGTGGTGTGCTGTGGAACGATCCCGACATTGGCATCGACTGGGACATGCCATCGCCTATTCTCTCGGAAAAGGACATGCGGTACCCTCCCCTGGCTCAGATCGCTCACGATCAGTTGCCGAGGTGCCAGTCATGAGTCTCCGACTGCTCATCACCGGTGCGAACGGCCAGGTTGGATGGCACCTCCAGCGCACACTCGCTCCCATGGGCGAAATAATGGCAATCGACATCCAAGAAGTGGACTTGACCGACTTGAATGCGGTTTCCAGCACGGTGCGCGACTTTGCGCCTGACATCGTCGTGAACGCCGCCGCCTATACCGCCGTAGACAAAGCCGAGAGCGAACCGGAACTGGCGCGCGCCATCAACGTAGCTGCTCCGGGAAAAATCGCCGAAGAGTGCGCGCGCACCGGTGCCCTGCTGGTCCACTACTCCACCGATTACGTTTATGACGGCAGCAAGACTGCCCCTTACGAAGAGAACGATGCCACCGGTCCTTTAAGCGTCTACGGCCAAACCAAGCTCGAAGGCGATCAGGCGATCATGGCCAGCGGCTGCGCGCATATTATTCTGCGCACGACCTGGGTTTATGACATCCGAGGCAAAAATTTCCTGCGCACGGCGCTTCGTCTGGCCCGCGAAAAGGAAGAGCTGCGGATGGTCGGTGACCAATACGGCGCGCCGACGTGGGCACGCGGCCTGGCCGAATCGACGACCATCGTTCTCGCCCACTTGCTTGAACGTAAGAGCGCCACACAAGCGTGGCAGAGCGGTCTGTTTCATCTCACCGCTACGGGTAAAACGTCATGGGCTGGGTTTGCGCAAGCCATCCTCGAGGACTACGAAGAACTGGTGGAGTGGCCTGCCGAGACGGGCGAGTTTGGCGGCCCGCTCAAAGCTAAACGAGTGGTCGCGATTACCACCGAGCAATATCAAACCCCCGCTCGCCGGCCGCGCAATTCAGTGCTCGCCAATGCAAAGATACAGGTGGCATTCGGGATCGCGCTCCCGGACTGGCGGGCGCAATTGCGGCTTGCCATGCAGGATGCGATTCGCTGATAATCTTGAGTTACCAGCTGAGGAACAGTTCATCCCCCTGCGCTGCGGCAGCGCACTCCCGCCAGCTCCCGGGCGGAACCTGTAGCTCGCACTGTTCGCTATCAATGAACGGAGACCTATGAAGGGCATAGTCCTGGCAGGCGGTATTGGCTCGCGCCTGTATCCGCTGACCCGCGTCACCAACAAGCACCTCCTCCCGGTGTACGACAAACCGATGATCTTTTACCCGCTGCAGATCCTGGTGGATGCCGGCATTCGCGACATCCTCATCGTCACAGGCGGCCACAACGCAGGCGATTTTCTGCGCCTCCTCCAAAATGGCAAGGAGTTTGGGCTGCAGCAGCTTAGCTTCGCCTATCAGGAGGGTGAAGCCGGCATCGCCGACGCTCTGCGCCTGGCCGAACCGTGGGCCAAGGGCGACAAGATTTGCGTCGTGCTCGGCGACAACATCATTGAAGGCGACATTCGCGATACCGCGACCAGATTCGAGCGGCTCGAAAAGGGCGCGATGGTGATGCTGAAGGAAGTCACCGATCCCGAGCGCTTTGGCGTCCCCGTGTTCGAGAATGGCCGGATCATTCGCATCGAAGAGAAACCAACCGAGCCGCTCTCGTCGTTTGCGGTGATCGGCGTCTATTTCTACGATGCGTCGGTCTTCGATCGCATTCGCAGGCTGAAACCGTCGGGACGCGGCGAGTACGAGATCACCGACGTGAATAACAGCTACATCGAAGAAGGCTCGTTGCACCACGGCTTGCTGAATGGCTGGTGGACCGATGCCGGCACCTTTGAATCGCTTTGGCATGCCAGCAATATGGTCCGCGAGAAGGTCCTGCGTAACGCGAACGCCGAAGAAGCTGTTCAGGTGCGTGGCGCATGAAATTAATGGTCACGGGCGGCGCAGGATTTATTGGCTCAAATTTTGTTCATCAGATGCTGGCCAAGCACCCCGACTGGAAGCTGGTGGTGCTCGACAAACTGACCTACGCGGGCAATCTCAAGAACCTGGAGCCTGCGCTGAGCGAGGGCCGTTGCGACTTTGTGCAGATGGATATCTGCGATCGCGGCGTGCTCGACCACGTGCGTGGCTGCGATGCGGTCATTCACTTTGCCGCCGAGAGCCACGTGGACCGCAGCATCGAGGACGCCTCTGCCTTTGTCCGCACCAATGTCGAGGGTACCTACAACGTGTTGCAAGCGTGCCGCGAAGCGGGAGTTCCGCGCTTTGTACACGTCAGCACCGACGAAGTGTACGGCAGCCTCGGCGAGGAAGGACATTTCTTCGAAGACACGCCGCTAAGGCCAAACAGTCCTTATTCAGCCACCAAAGCGGCGTCCGATTTGGCGGTTATGGCCTATGTCCACACCCACAAGTTTCCAGGGCTGATTACGCGCTGCTCAAACAATTACGGACCTTACCAGTTTCCCGAGAAGTTCATTCCGCTGATGGTCGCGCAGGCGATGGCCGGCCAGCGGCTGCCTGTCTATGGCAAGGGCGCCAATGTTCGCGACTGGATTCATGTCAGCGATCACTGCAGCGCGCTGGACACAGTGCTGCAACACGGCCGTGAAGGCGAGGTGTATAACATCGGCGGCGGCTGCGAGATGCAGAACCTCGACGTGGCGAAGCTGATTCTCAAGGCGCTGGGACGCTCCGAAGATTTGATTCAGTTCGTCACCGATCGGCCAGGCCATGATCTACGTTATGCCATCAATTGCGAGAAGTTGGGGCGCGAGTTGGGATGGCAGCCGCAGGTGCAGTTTGACGGGGGTCTGGCGGACACCATCTCTTGGTATCGCGACAATCAGCAGTGGCTGGACGACGTGCGCAGCGGCCAATATCGCGACTACTTCCAGAAGCATTACGTGCAGCGCGAGCAGACCTTCGCGCAATGAGGCACCGGCGAATCAAGTTAGCCGAGGGAATTCTTGTCTTGCCGCAACTCTTTCAGTAGCTTCCGACTGCGCGCCTTCATTGCGGCCGTGCCGGTGACGCAGAAATCTTGCAATAGTTCGACCATCTTTGCCTCCATTGCCTTGTCGCCGCGGGACAATTCGGTCAGTCCCTGGATCGCACAGGTTTTCACGATAGAGCTGCGGTCATCGAGATAGCGGTGCAGCGTTTCCATGGCCCGTTTACGGCCGGCAGCGGCAAGTTGGAGTCGCGGAATGATGCGTGCCAGATGCCAGCGCAATTCCTGCTGGCTGACCTCCTCGGCCAGTCCCATTAATTCGGCCCAATACGGTTGCAACAGCTTCGGTTTTGAGGCCGATATTTTCTCCACGGCATCGGCGGCACGCATAAGCACGACAGGATCGTCGCTCCACATGCATGGCAGAAGTTCGGGAAGGCTGTCCGGCCGCCGGAGCACCGCGGCCACTACCTCGTTAGACTTTCCTATCGACCTGCGATCGCCGCCCGCCAGGAGGGACACGAAACTTCTGGGTTGCATGGATGTAATGGTACTGTGAATCCCGCGAGTTGCCTCTTCGCCGACCGAATTCAGCCCGCGAGGGATCTGCTTTCGTTCCTGAAGCCGCTAAAGCACTTCTCCCGCGGCTATCTGCTTCACCAGCGTACGGTCCGCATCGAGAAAATCCAGCGCGGGCAGCTCGCGGCGATTCACCCAGCGTATCTCACGGAAGATGCGGTTTTGCATCTCGCCTTCGTACCGCTCCACTACGAAGAAGTGCAGCTCCACCGCGTTACCGTTCTGGTAATGATGTTGCAGTTGCGCGACTTTTGAGCCGACCTCCGCGCGAACGCCCAGCTCTTCTTCCAGCTCGCGTTGCAGCGCCTGCGGAGGCTCTTCTCCAGCTTCAATCTTGCCGCCCGGAAACTCCCATTTCAGCGGCAGCGCCTGATACTCCGTCCGCTGACAGCAGAGAATATCGTCGCCTCGCACTATCAGCGCCGCCACCACTTGCTTAATCATTCCGCTTGCTCCGCTGGACGGCAGACGACCCCGGTCATGTCGTCCTCTCCAAATAACTGCCGACCAGGCTGGCACAATGCTCCACCAGCTTGTGGTCGTCCTCATTGAAGGCCGCTGGAGTATGACTGTCGACGTCAAGCTCGCCGACCACTTCGCCTTTCACGAACACCGGCGCGACAATTTCCGACCTGGTTTCAAGCGAGCAGGCCAGATAGCGCGGGTCGGATTTGACGTCATCGACCACCACAGTTTGCCCGGACGAAGCAGCAGCTCCGCAGATGCCCTGATTCAGCGGAATGCGTTTGTGCTGCGTCACTGCGCCGACGTACGGCCCGAGCACCAATACCGGATCCTCGCCGAAGCCACCCTCTTCGATCATGTAAAAACCAACCCAGTCGAAGTGGCCAAGCCGCTCCTGCAGGCGGCCGACAATGATGCTCATCAGGTCCTCGGCGCTTGGCGCGGCCTCAGCCAGCGTGGTGAGCTCTTCGGCAAGCTTCTGTTGACTAGTAGGCATGCGCTTCCTTTTCTACCATAGGCCGGCGTTTACGGTCGGCTCGGCGCACCAAGGCGCATAGCCCTTGGCATTTAGCATTTGGCACTCAGCACTTGGCAAATGCAGGCCCAGCGTAATCGATATTGCTAAGTGCTAAGACTAAATGCTAAGTGCTTATCTGCCGGATTCCTGTCGGCCGCTCGAAGCGCTCGGGGTGAAGCGCCCACGCAACGGCATTCAGTCCGTCGAGCAGGGTGGTTGCCGGCGTGTTCAGCAACTCGTCTCGGACGCAGAAGACGCGCTGGCCGCGCACCGCCGGCAGTTCCTGCCACTGGCGTTGCTCAACAATCTTCTCCAACGGAGCACGATCTCCCGCGCCGCACCAGGCCGCAACTATCACATCGGGCTGCGCGGCAGAGATTTCCTCCGCCGTCGTTGTTTTGCCCGGAGCGCCGATGAACTCGCCGCCTGCGGCCTTCACCAGTTCGGCGACCCACGGCTCCGAAGCCATGATCGGGTTACCCCACTCCTCGCAGAAGACTTTCACTATTGCCACGCCTGCCGCACGCTCTCGCACCTCTTCAATGCAGCGTTGCATTCTGGCGATGACGGCTTCGCCCCGTTCTTCCGCTCCCACAACTCCGGCGATGGTTGCGATGTCGGTGTAGATATCGGCCAGCGCTCGTGGGGCGAGGCCGAGAAACCGCACTCCCGCCTTCAGGATCTCGGAGACAGCTTCCAGTTGATACGGAACTGAGGCCAGCACCAGGTCAGGCCGTGCCGCCAGAATCTGCCCAGCATGTGCCGACCACGAGTCTGAGACAATCAGCCGCGAGCCATCGGCGACTTCAGGGCACACGTCGACGCAGTACTTGGTACAGGCGACAATCCGGTCCAGCAGGCCCAAGTCACGTAGAGTCACGGTCGCGCACGGTTGCAGAGAAACGATCCGTCGCGGCGTGTGGTTGGTGGCGCTCAAGTCAGTTTGATTATACGAAGCTCACCGCTTTCACCACAGAGACACAGAGGCACAAAGTCAGCCCTTCAATTTTCCTTAGAGCAGGGGGCACCATTCTTGTGGATTCCGGATGTGGGAGACCCTGCACTCTGGAAAGAACTTTCCTCCGTTCTCTGTGTCTCTGTGTCGGCGCCTGCCCTGAGCGAAACCGAAGGGTGGTAAACAACTTCGCCGCCGGGATAATATCTTCTCGCGCTTATGTACTCCGCCGAACTTCTCGATCACTTCGAGCATCCCCGCAATTCCGGCGAATTGCCGGACGCCGGCGCCCACGTGCGGCTGCAAAATCCCGCCTGCGGCGACATTCTGGAGTTGGCGGTAAAGATTACCGCCGGCTGTATCGCCGAGATTCGCTTCCGCGCCAAGGGGTGCGTCCCGGCTATGGCCTGCGCCTCGGCGATAACCGAGTTGGCGAAGGGAAAATCAATTGCCGACGCCCGCTCCATCGGCAAAGATGACGTCATCCGCGCCGTTGGCAATCTGCCGCCAGCTTCGGGACACGCGGCACAGCTAGCGGTCGACGCCCTGCGGGCCGTTCTCAAAATCGCAAGCTGAAAGACACACGATGTGCCTCGAAGGCAAACTCAAACGGTGAAATCAGCGGCAAGACGTGCCGAAAGCGGGAAACCGGTAAACTATACGGACCGCGATCCAAATTAACAACACCTCTTTGCCAATTGGGTGCATCTTAAGCTCGGACAAGCTTTTATACTTGCGTTCCAGCCGCAAAGCTGGGTACGATAGGAGCGTCCTCCAAATCGCCGCACCTCCCGTGCAGGCGTTCCTCGCGCCCAATTTTCCGAGCGCCAGACGGACGTAACTGAATCGATTTCAGCGAAGCATCCAACCGCAGCCACGCCAGCGAGTGATAAGTACGCTACTGCGCGGGAACAGCGGTTCAGAAATGTGGGAGCCCGCTACCCGCGGGCCAAACAAGAGAGAAGCATGAATCAAGGATCGAATCCTCCTTCCGGAAATTCCGGAGGGAAGGGACGCAGACGGCGGCGCGGCCGCCGCGGACCCGTCGCGCACGGGGCAGCACAACCACAACAGCCCGGACAGCAGCGCCATGGAGCCGGCAAGAACCGCCCACCCGGTCGCAAGTCCGGGCCGCGCCCAGCCGGCCAGAACGCGCTTGGCGGCGGCATCTACACCGCGCCCATGGACCACAGCTATCGCGCGCTCCAGGGCAACAACAACGGCAACGCGCGCCGGCCCAACCGCGGCCGTATGGGCCAGCCGCTCGGCAAGCAATTTGTTCCACCCGAGCCGGAGCCTCTGCCTGTCACATCCGAGACCTCGCCCACCCGCATCTTTGCCTTCGTTGACGATCTTTTCTTCCTGGCCAAAATCCAGGAGACGGCGCGCAAGATGAATGTGAAGGTCGAGTTCGTCAAAACCGAGAAAGATCTCCAGGAGAAGATCGGCCAGAACGGCGACGACAAGCCGTCGCTCATTATCTTCGACTTGAACAACGCCGGGGCAAAGCCGCTCACCATGATTCCCAAGCTGAAGTCCAAGCTGAAGAAAGCCACCAACATCATCGGCTTTGTCTCGCACGTGCAGGGTGAGCTGAAGATGAAGGCGCAGGAAGCGGGATGCGACATGGTCCTGCCGCGTTCCGCGTTTTCACAGAATCTGGCGCAATTGTTGCGCCGTCACGGTGCTCCCGAAGAAGCGCCGGAGCAGAGCCAGCAGCCCGGACCACCTCCGGCGATGTAAGTTGTCCAGAGCGGGATAGCTCCCCGGTTGTGAGGTCGCCAGACTTCAATTCGGGCGAATCTGGATTACGTACAAAGTGGCCTGTTCGCAAACAGTAATCGCTTTCCTTGAAGGGCCCCGCGATTCGCGTGTAGAGTGCCAACGTCAAGAACGGCAACCGTCAACAGTTCGTATCAGTGAGGGAAGCCATGATGACGATCCCCAAGGTACTATTTTTGCTGATTTTGCGCAGCAGCTTGCGAACAACAGTCTTCGTGCTGGCGTTGTTTTGCGTGCTAACGCTGACTGCAATGCAACCGGCACGAGCTCAGACCTTCAGCGTGCTTCACAACTTCACCGGAGGGGCGGATGGAAAAAGTCCGCTGGCCGGTTTGACCATGGATGCAGGTGGAAACCTGTACGGAACGACGAATATCGGCGGACGTGGAGTCGGCACGGTTTTCAAGCTCTCCTACAAGGGCTCGGGTTGGATTTTTACTCCCCTGTACGCCTTTGAAGGAGTTACTGACGGAGCAAACCCCTTCACGGGGGTTGTCATCGCCTCCAACGGCATCCTGTACGGCGCGACCCAGTATGGAGGAGTACAATCCTGCGACCCCATCTACGGAGGCTGCGGCACGATTTACAGCCTGACACCGGCGGCGCACATCTCCGGTCGCCTGTTAGCTCCTTGGGACGAAACGGTTGTGTATCGCTTCATTGGAGGTCGCAGCGGACAGTATCCCAGTGGGTTTGTCTTTGACCAATCGGGAGACATTTACGGCACAGCCGCTCAGGGAGGCGACGCGGGCTGCCCACCTATCGGTTCCTGCGGAACGCTCTTCGAGTTGACGCCCTCCGACGGAGGTCTCTGGACGGAGAGCACGATTTATACCTTTACCGGAGGCGATGATGGGGGCACTCCTGCTGGCGTAATCTTCGACGGTTCTGGCAACCTCTATGGCGCCGACGGGTCGGGCGGCTACACCGGGGGCAATTGTCGTACGTATGGGTGCGGTGTGGTTTACGAGCTGGTGCGCTCGGGGAGCAATTGGCTAGAAAAAACGCTATACACGTTGCAAGGGACTGGCGACGGGAAATTGCCTGAGGGCGGCCTTATCTTCGACAGCTCTGGCAACCTCTACGGCACGACCGTGGAAGCAGGGTTGGGAGACGGGACGGTTTTTGAATTGACCCCCTCGAATGGTAACTGGATATTTACCGTCCTGTATGCCTTTACTGACAGGGGAGAACCCATGAGCAGCTTAGCTATGGACGCGGCTGGGAATCTCTACGGCACGACAGTCGTTGGTGGCCCCTACCAGAAGGGCTCAGTTTTCAAACTGACGCCATCAAACGGTAGCTGGACGTACACGTCGCTCCACGATTTCACAGGCGGCAGCGACGGGGGATATCCAGTCAGCAACGTTGTATTCGACGCTAGCGGCAATCTCTACGGCACGGCGTCCTCGGGCGGAGCTTATGGGGATGGCGTTGTATGGGAGTTCACGCCGTAACTGAAATTCTGTAGCCTCGTGTAGCTGATAACCAAAGTACCCCTAATCCGGCAGCGTCAACTCAGAAGCTAACTTGTTCCTGCTAAGGCGAGATTACTTGCGTAGAATCCCCATCCCGTTAGCGATCTGTTCCCAGCTGGCTCCCCTGTGGCCTACCGGTTCAGGATTTAGAAAGCTGCGCTTTTGCGCTGTACAATCGCGACTGAATGACCACAGCGCAACTTCGCTCCCTTCGACGCACTTTGCTGCGCTGGTATGACACGCATCGCCGCGACCTGCCGTGGCGCCGCAACCGTGATCCTTATCGCATCTGGGTCTCCGAAATCATGTTGCAGCAGACGCGAGTGGCTGCCGTGCTCGACCACTACGCCCGATTCCTGCGCCGGTTTCCGACAGTCAAGTCATTAGCCGCCGCTCGCGAGTCTTCCGTCCTCGCCATGTGGAGCGGCCTTGGCTATTACCATCGAGCCAGGCGAATGCATCAGGCCGCCAGATTCATTGCACGCGAACGACGAGGGAAGTTTCCGCAAACTGCCGAAGATTGGGCATCTCTTCCCGGCATCGGCCGGTACACCGCGGCGGCAATCGCCAGCATCTCGTTTGGTGAGGCCGTCGCCGTTGTGGATGGCAATGTGGAACGCGTTCTCCAACGGTTGTACGGACAGGCTCAAGGTAAGGAAACGGCATGGCAACAAGCCGACAACCTGCTCGATCGCAAACGTCCCGGCGATTTCAATCAGGCAATGATGGAGCTTGGCGCGACCATCTGCGCCCCTCGGGCGCCGCAGTGCGGCATCTGTCCGCTGAACCCATTCTGTAAGTCTCGCGGAGCCGAACCCTCGCGTCAGCAAGCCGCCAGGAAACGCACGGCAATTGCTTATGCTCTAGCTCGAAGAAACTCTTCCCTGCTCCTCGTCCAGCGTCCAGCTAACGCCTCCCTGATGGCCGGCATGTGGGAACTGCCATCGCTGGCTCCTGGCATCACGAACGGAGCCGCACCACTTCTCAACGTTCGTCACTCCATCACCGACACGGATTACCGGGTCGCCGTCTTCGCCGTTCTGCCCGATCAGTTGCACGACTTAGCAACTAACGCGCGGTGGTTCACCCATCGGCAGTGCGAGCGCTTGCCACTGACTGGCCTGACGCGGAAGGTCCTTCGTCGATTGTCGCTTGCGTCCAATGACAGCGCGGGTGAATCTATATGTCACTGAGAAGATTTTTTGGGAGGTTTCAGCGAGTGGTTACATTGACCGCAGGTGTTCGCGCGCCAGAATTTTCGCTCCTCACAGTTGATGGCAAGCACGTGTCCTTGCAAGAGGCGCTAAACAAGGGACCAGTCGTGCTGGCATTCTTCAAGGTAAGTTGCCCCGTCTGCCAGTATGCCTTTCCGTTCTTCGAGCGCATGTACCGGGCGAACCGCGATGCCAGCGTCACCGTACTCGGCATCTCGCAAGATAATGCTCGCGACACCGCGTCGTTCATGAAGGAATACGCTGTCACCTTCCCGGTCGCGCTTGACGATCCCAAGAACTACGCCGTTTCGAACGCCTACGGGATCACCAACGTTCCCACCCTCTTCTACATCGATCCGAGCGGAACCATCGAGATCTCCTCGGTCAGTTGGTCGAAGCCAGATGTGGAAGCCGTTAACGAAAAGCTGGCCGCACTTCGTCAGCAACCGCCTGCCGTTCTCTGGCGCAAGCACGAGGATGTGCGAGACTTCCGCGCCGGCTGAGGTTCCAAGAACTGATCCGCGGTCGCGGATCATACGCCTGAGTCTCCTGCAATTTGCATTATCGCTGGAAACGCGAACGCCCGCCCTTCGAAGGGCGGGCGAGTCTAAAAACCAATCTGCTGATTAAGCCTTTTCCAGATTCAACGCCCGCTTAAACGATCCGCGATCATTCTTGATCTTTTCCTGCAGCAGCATAATCGCGTAGATCAACTGCTCCGGACGGGGCGGGCACCCCGGCACATACACATCCACCGGGATCCACTGATTCACGCCCTGCACCAGCGCGTAATTGTTGAACACCCCACCCGACGTCGCGCACGCGCCCATCGAGATCACCCATTTCGGCTCAGGCATCTGCTCATAGAGCTCGCGAATCACTGGCGCCATCTTCTGCGAAACTCGCCCGGCGATGATCATCAAGTCCGATTGCCGCGGCGATGGACGAAATACTTCTGCGCCAAAGCGCGCGATGTCGAAACGCGACGCTCCCATCGACATCATCTCGATGGCGCAGCAGGCCAGGCCGAAGGTCATCGGCCAGATGGAATTGCGGCGCACCCAGTTCACCACCGCGTCCATCGAGGCCATCACCACGCCTTCATGCTGCTGCTCGCCGAACGTCGCGCGCAGAATGGCGCGCCGGCTGTGCTCCGGTCCCACCAGGTTTTCAAAACGTTCGTGACCCGTCTCAGGATTATCGAAGTACGGAATGCGCTGTTCAGCCATGTCGCTCTCCATTATACCCGCTACTTTCGATGCTTTGGGGCATCAGCGCGACGCAACTTCCCCGCCGGCGCGTCAACTACCAAATGGAAGAGCTGGCCTTCAGGCCAGCGTCCGCGTAGCTCAAAATGCGGGGCTTTAGCCTCGGAAACGAACCCGCTCCCTTTACACCGTCAATACGACCTTCCCAAACATCTCGCTCTTCTTTAGATACTCATGCGCGGCCCGCGTCTCGCTCAGCGGGAACGTACGATCGACTACTGGCTTCAATTTGCCTGCGAAAACATGTTTCAGAACCTCGTACAACTCGCCCATTTCTCCCATGTACGAACCCAGCAGCGATAGCTGCTTTGCGAACAGCACGCGCAGGTCGAGCTGGGCTTCATAGCCGGTGGTCGCGCCGCATGTGACCAACGTTCCTCCCGGCTTCAGCGAGCGCACGCTGTCCGGCCATGTCGCCACACCGACGTGCTCGAAGACGATGTCTACTCCCCGTTTGCTGGTAATTCGCCGTACCTCGTCCGCAATCTTCTGCTTGTAGTGATCGATGGTGTGATCGGCGCCGAGCTCGCGCGCCTTGGCCAGCTTGCGCTCGTCACCGGCGGTGGTGATGACCTCGGCGCCCAGCATCTTGGAAATCTGGATCGCAGCCGATCCCACGCCCGAGCCTGCTCCCAGCACCAGCACCGTCTGTCCGGCCCGTAAGTGCGCGCGGCCCAGCAGCATGTGCCATGCGGTGAGAAATACGAGAGGAACGCTGGCGGCCGACACAAAATCCAGCGAGTCAGGAATCGGAATGACGTTCACCTGCGGGACGGCGATCAGCTCGCAATTGCCGCCATCGACCGCGTTGCCCAGCACGGCGAACTGCGGACAGAAATTGTGGCGCCCCGCCACGCACTGCTCGCAATGATTGCAGAAGACCATCGGCGCCAGCAGCACGCGCGTGCCCGCCTGGAGATTGGCGATGTACTCGCCGGGCTCCACTACCTCGCCGGCAACGTCGCTGCCGAGAATATGCGGCAGCTTTACGCCAGGAAGACCTTTGCGGACCCACAGATCAAGATGGTTCAGCGCGCACGCCCGGACCCTAACTAGCACGTGATCTTTGCGCAACACCGGATCGGGCGCGTCTTCGTACTTGAGAACTTCAGGTCCACCGAACTCATGAATGCGGACTGCTTTCATTTTGCGCTCCTAAATTACCCGTGCTACGGCATGATTTCGAGACCGTCATCGTTTGGAAAGCATCATTTTACTTGAGCGCTTTGACTTCCGATCCTGGCGCGGGAATAATCGAAGGGACGGCCATGATCTAATTGCTAGTTTCCCCTTCATGGACATCTACGAACAAATCGTGCAGCTTCGCCGGGAAGGACGGCGTGGCGCGGTTGCGACTATCACCAACGTTCGCGGTTCCATTCCATCTTTCCAGACCGCGAAAATGCTGGTGCGCGACGATGGTTCCATCGCGGGCACTATTGGCGGCGGCTGCGTCGAGGCCGAGGTCTGGCAGGCGGCGCGCGAGGTGATGGAAGAAGAGAAACCGCGCTCCCTCACCTTCAACCTCAACAACAATCCCAAGTACGACACGGGCCTGGTGTGCGGGGGCACGCTGGAGATCTTCATCGAGCCCGTGCTGCCTTCGGCGCTTCTGTACATCTTTGGCGCCGGCCATGTCGCGTACAACCTTTACAAGATCGCGTCAACTGCGGGATTCGAGGTCATCGTGGTCGACGACCGTGAGTCGTACGCCAATCGCGAGCGCTTCCCCGTTGCGCGCGACGTCATCGCCGACGATTTCGACGCGGTGACCGCGCGGCTGAATCCGCCTGAGGGCTCGTATATCGTGATCGTCACCCGCGGACATCGCGACGATATGCGCGTCTTGCGCTGGGCGGTCAATTTGCGCGCTCGTTATCTGGGAATGATCGGCTCGAAGCGCAAGACCATCTCGATCTACAAAGAGCTGGAAAAAGAAGACATTCCGGCGGAGAAGTTTGTCAACGTCCACGCGCCCGTCGGGCTGGAGATCGGTGCGGTCACCCCGGAAGAAATCGCCGTCGCCATTGTTGCTGAGATGATCGCTGAGCGCCGTCACGCGACGCCCAACATCGCGAGCAAAATGTATTCTTATCCGCCCGGCCGGGAAGAACAAGACGCCGTCGAAGAAGAAACTGCCCGCAATCCCTGACTTTACTTCTTGGCAGAGCTCGCCACGGCCGGTTGTTTCTTCGCGTCACTCTTGGTCAGCAACTTCCGAACGTTCTCGCGCTTCTTCTCTTTCGCCTTGCGCAGCCGATTTTCCCGGGACTTGTCTCCGTTACGAAATGACATGATTTTCACCCCGCTGCGATGGTACAGCACTTCCGGAGTTCATGTGTGAGGGAAGCACCGGTTTCAGCCCCCGGCACCGACTACGAGTTGCCGATCAGTATTCCCGTGGCAAACACCAGCGCTCCTCCAAACGCCGCCTGCACCGCAGCGGAAAGCGGCGGCGTGTCCATGAAGCGATGGCGAACCCAGGTGATCGTCGCCAGCTCCAGCAACACCACGCCAATCGCAACCGTGGTGGCGACGTTGAAATTGTGGATGAGATACGGCAGCGTGTGCCCGATGCCACCCAGCGCCGTCATCATGCCGCAAACAACACCACGCAACCACGGCGTGCCGCGGCCCGTCAGACTGCCGTCATCGGACAGCGCCTCGGCGAATCCCATGCTGATGCCTGCGCCGAGCGACGCAGCGAGGCCGACGGCGAAAGCGTCCCAGGTATTTCGCGTAGCAAAGGCCGCGGCGAAGACCGGGGCCAGCGTGGAAACCGAGCCATCCATCAGGCCCGCGAGTCCCGGCTGCACGATCTGCAAGACGAAAAGCCTGCGCTGCGATTTAGCCTCTTCTTCGCGGACCTCGGGCTTAAGCTCGCTCTTCTCCAGCGCGGCGGCACGCTCCACGTGCGCGGTCTCGGCAACGGCAAGGTCGTCAAGCAACTGACGAATGCTGGCGTCCTCCGCGCGCGTCGCGGCCTGCTGATAGAAGCGGCGAGTCTCGGCTTCCATCGCGCCTACCTGCGCTCGTATCTGCTCCAGCCGCAACGGCGTGTTCAACCAGATGGGTTTGCGCTGCACGAAACCGCGCACGTCCTGCCGCCGGATGAGCGGGATATGCTCGCCGAATTTCTGCTTGTATATTTCGATGAGGCTGCGACGGTGTCCAATCTCCTCCTGCCGCATCTCCTCGAACACCTGCGCCGTGCCGGGAAAGTTCTCCCGCAGGCTTTCACCGAAATCGGAGTAAATACGTTCGTCTTCTTCCTCCAGCGAAATCGCCAGAGCAAGAATTTCTTTCTGCGATAAGCTGTCGAAGTCTCGCACGTGCGAAGCCTCCTAGAAAGCAGCAACTAGCACTTGGCACTTTGCCCTTAGCAGGCCTCGCCCTTCATTATTGCCAAATGCTAAGTGCCAAGTGCTGATTCTCTAGTACGGGGCAATAATTCCGCCCATGTTCCGGGGAGCGGGCAGCTTCGCTGGTAGAGCGAACGCGTCCAGGCCCCAATACTTCGCGAACACATCCAGATATTTGTATCCCGAGCCGGTATTGAACAGCACAACCTTTTCGCCAGCGGTGAGAAACCCGCTTTCGAGTAATTGCTTGTATGCGGCCAGCGCAGCTCCGCCTTCAGGCGCTGGAAAGATACCCTCCGTCGACGCCATTTCCTTCACGCCCTCCATGATCGCGTCATCGCTCACAGCAATGCCCGTGCCACAGCTCTTGCGCACGATGTCGAGGATGATGAAGTCGCCATACGCTTTCGGCACGCGCAGTCCGGCAGCCAGCGTGTGCGCGTCACGCCACATTTTCGACGTAGCCTCGCCTTCCTGCAGCGCTTTCGGGATCGGCGCGCAGCCTTCGGCCTGGATGCAGATCATCTTTGGCCGCTTGCCGGGTTCAATCCAGCCCAGCTCTTCCATCTCTTCGAAGGCCTTCCACATTCCAATCAAACCAACACCGCCGCCCGTGGGATACAGAATCGCGTCAGGCAGGGACCATCCCATCTGTTCGGCGACCTCGTAACCCATAGTCTTCTTGCCCTCGACACGGAATGGCTCCTTCAGCGTCGAGACGTCGAACCAGCCCTCTTGCTCTTTCCGCTCGCCAACCATGCGGCCACAGTCGCTGATGAGTCCATCGACCAACGTCAACTGCGCCCCCGCGGCCTCCACTTCCAGCCGATTCGCGATCGGCACATCCTTCGGCATGAACACGTACGCTTCCAGACCAGCCGCGGCTGCATAGGCGGCGAGCGCTCCTCCTGCATTTCCCGCCGAGGGAGCGGCCAGCTTCTTCAGCCCATAGTGTCGAGCCATAGTGATCGCTGCGCTCATCCCGCGCGCTTTGAACGAGCCGGTGGGATTCAGCCCTTCATCCTTGATGAGCAGGTTGGGATACTTGCGGCTCGGCAGCAGCGGCGTGAATCCTTCGCCAAGCGTCACAGGCTCGGCGTCGGGAAAGACCGCGGCGTATCGCCACATGCTGGCTGGTCCGGAGGCAATCGAGTCGCGCGTTATGGCGCCGCGGATCGCTTCCAAATCGTAACGCACATAGAGCGGGCCACCGTCTTTGGAACAAATTGTCGGGGCTGAATGCGGAGGATATTTCTCCCCGCACTTGCTGCATTCGAAAAGGATGATAGTTGCCATGAAGCATTGACTCTAGAAGGCCGGAGCCGGGTTGGCAAGATGCGCTGCGGCATTTTTCCGGCTGCTATAATCCGCGCAGTTCCCTTCCATGAGCGAGCCCTCCACACCGCTGATGCGGCAATATAGCGCGATCAAGAAAGAGCATCCCAACGCGCTCCTGTTCTTCCGCCTGGGTGACTTCTACGAGCTTTTCTTCGAGGACGCGGTGGTCGCCTCGCGCGAGCTGCAAATAACGCTCACCTCCCGCAATAAAGAAAAGGGCGCCGCAATTCCCATGTGCGGCGTTCCCTATCACTCGGCCGACAACTATATTGCCAAGCTGATTCGCAAGGGCTTCAAGGTTGCCATCTGCGAGCAGATGGAGAATCCGCGGCTCGCCAAGACGCTGGTAAAGCGCGAGGTCACGCGCGTGCTCACGCCGGGAACGGCGGTGGATGCGCATCTCGACTCGGAGGAGAACAATTTTCTCGCCTGCGTGGCGCGCGCTGGAAATGCAGTCGGGTTTGCTGCACTCGATCTCTCCACCGGCGAGTTCCGCGCCACAGAGTTTGTCGGGGACGACGCCGAGCGCCGCATTCGCGAGGAGTTGCTGGTCCTGCGTCCGCGCGAGATGCTCTTTGCCTCCTCGTTGCCGCTCTTCGACCAGCCACGGACGACGACGACGGCGCAAGTTGCTGCCGCGCCGCGCATCGCGTCAATAGAGAACGCCAGTTGGGCCGAGACGCCGCTCGACGACTGGGTCTTCTCGCCCGACTATGCCATTCCACAGGTGGAAAATCACTTCGGTGTGCTGTCGTTGGAGGGCTTCGGCCTGGCCAACCGCGCGGCTGCTGCGACGGCAGCGGGCGTAATCCTGCATTACGTCCGCACTACGCAGCGCGGCTCGCTCGATCATGTGGACCGCATCGGTTTCTACGAGCGCCAGAACTGCCTGGTGCTCGACGCGGTCACCGTCCGCAACCTGGAGCTGATCGAGCCGCTCTTCGCCGGCTCCGGCGAACATGCCACTCTCTTTCGCTCCCTGGATTGCACAGTAACGCCAATGGGCAAGCGCCTACTGCGCGCCTGGATGCTGCGGCCATCAATCGATCTGGGTGAGATCGGCCAGCGATTGGACGCGGTCGAGTCCATGGTGAGCGACCTGGTTGGCCGCGAAGAGCTGCGCCGTTCCATGGAAGGCATCCTGGACCTGGAGCGGCTGCTGAGCCGCGTCACGCTGGAGACCGCCAACCCGCGTGACCTGCTGGCATTGGCAATATCGTTGGCAAAACTTCCCGCAGTACGAACTACTCTGTCCCACTTCCCTGCTGAGCGATTGCAACTGCTGCACGCCCAATGCGACGAGCTAGCCGATCTGCGCGTGCGCATTCTCTCCTCACTGGAGGACGACCCGCCGCTCACCCTCGCCGATGGTGGCGTGATCCGCTCCGGTGTCGATGCCACGCTCGACGAGCTGCGCGACCTCAGCCGCAACAGCAAGCAATACATCGCGCAGATCGAGCAGCGCGAGCGCCAGCGCACCGGCATCGGCTCGCTGAAGGTAAAGTTCAACAGCATCTTCGGCTATTACCTCGAGATTTCGAAGGCGAACCTGCATCTTGCCCCCGCGGACTACGACCGCAAGCAGACGCTGGTAAACGCCGAGCGTTTCACCACGCCCGAACTGAAGGAGTACGAGGCCAAGGTGCTGGACGCGCAGGAAAAGATGGTCGAGATCGAGCGCCGGCTGTTTGCCGAGCTGCGCTCCGCCATTGCAGCCGAGGCGCGCCGCATCCGACAGACCGCGCTGGCACTCGCCGAAATCGACCTACTGGCCGCCTTCGCTTTTCTGGCAGCCAATCGCAATTATTGCCGTCCCAAGTTGGACGACAGCGCTGATATCGAGATCGTCGAAGGCCGTCATCCCGTCATCGAGCAGATGGAAATCGCAGGCGTCTCCGATCGCTTCGTGCCTAACGATCTCTACCTGAACAGCGCCACTCATGCCATCCTGCTGATCACCGGGCCGAATATGGGTGGCAAGTCTACCTACTTGCGGCAGGCAGCGCTGATCGTGCTGATGGCACAGATGGGATCGTACGTGCCTGCTCGTTCTGCGCGGATCGGACTGGTCGACCGCATCTTCACCCGCATTGGCGCGGCCGACAATTTGGCCCGCGGACGCTCCACTTTCATGGTCGAGATGACGGAAACGGCAGCGATCCTCAACACGGCGACACCGCGCTCGCTCATTTTGCTCGACGAGGTGGGCCGCGGCACTGCGACCTATGACGGGCTCGCGATCGCCTGGGCGGCCATCGAATACATCCATACCAACACTCGTGCGAAGACTCTGTTCGCAACTCACTACCACGAACTGACAGAACTGGCCGACCGCCTGAGCGGCGTGAAGAACTATCACGTATCGGTAAAGGAAAGCGGCGGCGGCATTGTTTTTCTGCGCAAAGTCGAGGAGGGCGCGGCCGACAAGAGCTATGGCATTGAAGTCGCGAAGCTGGCGGGGCTGCCTATCGACGTCATCAACCGCGCGCGAGAAGTTCTGGCCGAACACGAGAGCGCGGAGCGCAGTGCGGTCAAACATCTGGCACACGACGAAGCGCTCGGGCCCGCCCCAATGCAGCTCACCATCTTCACCCCGCTGTCACAGAAGATCGTGGATCGCCTGAAGGAAACCGACCTGAACCAACTCAGCCCGCTGGAAGCACTGAATTTGCTCTATGAATTGAAGAAGCAGATGGAATGAGCCTTCGACTGGTGCCTATTTCTCAGTGATCAAGGCATTCTTTGAGCAGAATAAGGATCTCGCATTCCCAGTTTGGGATGGTGCACGCATGATCGTTTCCCATCTCTTCTCCGCTCATTTATACTTGCCCGTTTCGCGTATGCTAAGAACAGCAGCCGTAGAGCCCAAGGAGTGCCGGTGAAGATCCTGGTCTGCATGAAGCAGGTCCCGCAGAAGGACGCGCCGCTCAAGCTGAACGAGAGCGGCACGTGGATTCGTGACGATGTTTCCTACGAAGTGAATGAGCCCGATGCTTACGCCCTGGAAGAGGCATTGCGCCAGAAGGAAAAGCATGGTGGCGAAGTGGTGGTCATCACCAGCGGCCCGGTGCGCGCCCAGCAGGTGTTGCGCGAGGCGCTGGCCAAGGGAGCCGACCGCGCCATTCATCTCGAAGGCGACGGATTCGTCACGCTGGATGCCTTCAACACCGCCAAGGCGTTTGCGGCGGCCATCAAAGACGAAAGCTTTGATCTGATTTTCACCGGATTGCAATCCGACGATTACGGTTTTGCCCAGACGGGCGTTATCCTGGCTGAGCTGCTCGGCTGGCCGCACGCCACCATCATCATGCAGATCGAGAAGGGCGACAGTGGCATCCGCGTGAAACGTGAATTGGAAGCCGGATTCTTCCAGTTTGTGGACATGCCGCTGCCGGCGGTGCTCACCATTCAATCCGGCATTAACAAGCTGCGCTATGCCACGCTGATCGGCATCAAGCAGGCCAAGAACAAGCCCATGAAGAAGCTGAGCTTCGACGAGATGAAGCCGGCGTTGGGCGATAACCTGCAAAAGATCGAGAAGCTGTACATTCCGCAGAAGACGAAGAAGACCGAGGTCATGGAAGGGCCGCCGGCCGAAATCGCGAAGAAGTTGGTGGAGAAACTGCGCAACGAATTGAGGATTATTTGAGCAATTAGCACTTGGTTTTGTCCCCGCCGTTTGAGATCAATATAGGGTCACGCACGGTTAACCTGGGCTGAACGCGAATTGGCTAAGTGCTAATGGCTAAATGCTAAGTGCTAGCATTGGCATCTAATCGGGTGGGCCAAATTCGTAAAAAGGAGCTCTCCTCGTATGCCAGGATTCGATCGCGATCAGCTCGCCATTGACAATACCGTTGAGAATCGCCGTCTCGGCTCAGTCTTGCTCACCGTGGGCTGGATACTGCTGTGGATGGATGCGGTTCTCGGAGTTTTCTTCTTCATCAGTCTGCGCAATGGATCGTGGTTTTGGCCAATATGGCTGGCTATTGAAGGCGTCCTTGGACTGGCGCTGGTGATAATGGGAACGCGCTACCGTCGGACCATCGGCCCCACCCGGTTGGGTCAGCGTGACCTGGAGCGCACGCTGGCGCAGCAGCGGCAGGATGACGCGGAAAACCATCAGGTAGCCTGAGGGCTCCACGGCGGCAAAGTTTGGGGTAATAGTGAGCGTGGCAAGTCGCGGCCCGCCACGGCGGGCAGGAGGCGGCTATGTCATCGTTGGAAGAGAAGCGTGAAAGCGGCTCAGTCCTCATGGTGATCGGCTGGGTCTTGATGGCGTTTGCAT